>OCTW013387416.1_pt1 | contig 37275 bp, 31 predicted proteins | sample 1539671 | NCBI WGS metagenome assembly OCTW01 (sample SAMN02144230, study PRJEB22623) | gut metagenome | biome: sheep rumen | host: Ovis aries | place: New Zealand
TGATTATTCGACTGCATGGCGCAGGCGGAAGTGAAAAGGCGTATATATAACTAAGGTGCTTGCATGCATCGTCAAACAGAATACAAAACCTTTCCACTTCCGGGTGTGAAAGGTTTTTCTGTTTTATTGATGCATGAAAAGGAATAAATGAACAACAAATATAAAAGACAAGAAAAATGAATGACAGATTGTTTATTTTCGACACGACACTTCGCGACGGCGAACAGGTTCCTGGCTGTCAGCTGAATACGGTGGAGAAAATACAGGTAGCAAAACAACTCGAGATGCTGGGCGTAGACGTTATTGAGGCGGGTTTCCCCGTCAGCAGTCCTGGCGACTACAACTCAGTGATTGAAATCTCGAAGGCCGTTACATGGCCCACCATCTGCGCACTGACGCGAGCGGTTGAGAAAGACATCGACGTGGCTGCCGAGTCGTTGCAGTATGCCAAGCGCAAGCGCATACACACAGGTATCGGCACCAGCGACATGCACATCAAGTATAAGTTCGGCTCTACGCGTGAGGAAATCATCGAAAGGGCAGTGGCAGCCGTAAAATATGCCAAGAAACATGTGGAAGACGTGGAGTTCTATGCCGAGGATGCCGGACGCACCGACAACGAATACCTGGCCCGTGTGATAGAGGCTGTCATTAAGGCTGGTGCCACGGTGGTCAACATTCCCGACACGACAGGCTACTGCCTGCCAGAGGAATACGGAGCAAAGATCAAGTATCTGATGGAACATGTGGACGGCATTGACAAAGCCATTATCTCCACACATTGCCACAATGACCTGGGCATGGCAACAGCCAATACGCTAACGGGCGTCATCAACGGAGCACGACAGGTGGAAGTGACCATCAACGGCATTGGCGAGCGTGCAGGCAACACGTCGCTCGAAGAGATTGCCATGATCATGAAATGTCACCGTGGTCTCAACATTGACACGAACATCAATACGTCAAAGATATATTCAACGAGCCGCATGGTGTCGGGATTGATGAACATGCCCGTTCAGCCTAACAAAGCCATCGTGGGTCGAAATGCCTTTGCACATAGCAGTGGAATCCATCAAGACGGTGTGCTGAAAAACGTTCAGACCTATGAAATCATCAATCCCAAAGACATCGGGCTCGACGACAATTCCATCGTGCTGACAGCGCGTTCTGGACGTGCAGCCCTGAAATACAGGCTCGAAGTGCTCGGTGTGAAAATGAACGATGAGAAGAAACTCGACAAGGTGTATCAGAAATTCCTTGCCATGGCCGATCGCAAGAAAGAAGTGCACGACGAGGACATCCTGACACTGGCAGGTGCCGACCAGTCGGAGAGCCATGCCGTGAAGCTCGACTTCCTGCAGGTGACGACGGGCATGGGCGTGAGAAGTGTCGCCAGCATCGGACTCGACATCAGCGGGCAGAAATTTGAGGCTGCCGCCACCGGCAATGGTCCTGTTGACGCCGCCATCAAGGCACTGAAGAAAATCATACTGAAGCAAATGACCCTGAAGGAATTCACCATTCAGGCCATTTCCAAAGGCTCTGACGACATGGGAAAGGTGCACATGCAGGTGGAATACGACGGAGGGCTCTATTATGGATTCGGTGCGAACACCGACATTGTGACGGCCAGCGTGGAAGCCTACATCGACTGTATCAACAAGTTCAAATAGCAAAACATACTACAGATGAATAACAACAGTTCTACCAGCAATGGAGTGGGGAAGACCCTCTTCGACAAGATATGGGACAGGCATGTCGTGCAGAAAGTAAACGATGGTCCCACGCAGCTGTATATCGACCGACTGTACTGTCATGAGGTGACAAGTCCACAGGCCTTCGACGGAATGCGTGACAGAGGCCTTCGGTGTTTCCGTCCTCAGCAGATATTCTGCATGCCAGACCACAATACCCCGACTCACGATCAGGACAAGCCTATCGAAGACCCCGTGTCGAAGAACCAGGTGGATGCCCTCAGCAGGAACGCCAAAGACTTCGGCCTCACGCATTTCGGAATGATGCACCCTTCGAACGGCATCATTCACGTGGTAGGCCCCGAGAAAGGATTGTCGCTGCCAGGCATGACCATCGTATGTGGCGACTCACATACCAGCACGCATGGTGCCATGGGAGCCGTGGCCTTTGGCATTGGCACTTCTGAAGTGGAAATGGTACTTGCCTCACAATGTATCTTACAGCAGAAGCCAAAGTCGATGCGCATCAGCATCAACGGAAGACTTGGCAAGGGAGTCACTGCAAAAGACATGGCACTTTTCCTGATGGCCAGACTGACAACGAGCGGTGCCACAGGCTATTTCGTGGAATATGCCGGAGAAGCCGTCAGGGCGCTCAGCATGGAAGGACGACTGACACTTTGCAACCTCAGTATCGAGATGGGGGCACGAGGCGGGTTTATTGCTCCCGACAAGACAACCTTTGCCTACATCAAGGGCCGCGAATATGCTCCGAAGGGTGAGGCATGGGAGAAAGCACTAGCTTACTGGAAGACGCTACGGTCTGATGATGATGCCGTATTTGACAAGGAGCTGTCATTCGATGCAGCAGACATTCAGCCTCGTATCACTTACGGCACCAACCCTGGCATGGGCATTGGCATCGGTGAATGTATTCCTGAGACCAGCGAAATAGCAGAGAAAGGCCGTGCTGGCTTTGAGAAATCACTCCGCTACATGGGTTTCTCACCTGGCGAGTGCCTGCTTGGCCACGCGATTGACTATGTGTTTCTCGGTGCCTGTACGAATGGTCGTATAGAGGATTTCCGAATGTTTGCCTCCATTGTGAAAGGCAGGAAGAAAGCCGAGAATGTGGTTGCCTGGCTTGTGCCTGGCTCATGGGCCGTTGACAGACAGCTGCGCGAAGAAGGCATCGACAAGATACTGGCCGACGCTGGCTTCGAAATCCGTCAGCCAGGTTGTTCGGCCTGTCTTGCCATGAACGACGACAAGGTGCCTGCCGGCAAGTATTGCGTGTCGACAAGCAACCGCAATTTCGAAGGACGACAAGGCCCTGGTGCACGCACCATTCTGGCATCGCCGTTGGTGGCCGCTGCCGCTGCCGTGACAGGCCGTATTACTGATCCAAGAGAACTGATGGACGATTGAAAAAGAGGAAGGAGAAAAAAGATGAAACAGAAATTCAACATCATCACAAGCACATGCGTACCGCTTCAGCTTGAAAACGTAGACACCGACCAGATTATACCCGCACGCTTCCTGAAGGCGACCACGCGCGATGAGAAGTTCTTTGGCGACAACTTGTTCCGTGACTGGCGTTTCCGTCCCGATGGCAGTGTCAACGAGGATTTCGTCCTCAACAATCCTACCTATCACGGATGTATTCTCGTGGCCGGAAAGAACTTTGGAAGCGGTTCCTCGCGCGAACATGCTGCATGGGCCATTGCCGGCTATGGCTTCCGCGTTGTCATCAGCAGCTTCTTTGCTGACATTCATAAGAACAACGAACTCAACAACTTCGTGTTGCCCGTTGTTGTCAGTGAGGAGTTTCTGGCAGAACTCTTTGAGAGCATCGCCAACGACCCAACCACTGAAGTGGAGGTGAACCTTCCCGCACAAACGGTCACCAACCTTGCAACAGGAAGACAGGAGCACTTCGACATCAACGGCTACAAGAAACACTGTCTGATGAACGGCCTCGACGACATTGACTTCCTCATTGAGAACAAGTCTATGATTGAAGAGTGGGAAAAGGAAAACGAAGCGTTGAGGTTCAAGTGTTAAGTGCACATGAACAATAAAGAATACAGCTCATTGTAGTTGAATGACAGATTAAAAACGACAAAATGGAAGACAACGAACAGACAGGTTCCTACCGCCATATTCAGCCGTTTGTGGAGATTATGGACTGTACGCTACGCGACGGCGAGCAGACTTCGGGCGTCAGTTTTCTGCCTCATGAGAAACTGATGATTTCCCGCATGCTTCTCCACGACCTCAATGTAGACCGCATAGAAGTGGCATCGGCGAGAATCAGCGAAGGCGAGCAGGATGCAGTCAGCATGATCTGCCGCTACGCCAGCAAGAACGACATGCTTCACAAGGTTGAAGTGCTGGGGTTCATCGATGGTGGAAAGTCGGTAGACTGGATTGCCGGTTGTGGCGGTAGGGTCATCAACCTTCTTGCCAAGGGAAGTCTTAAGCACTGTACTGAGCAGCTTGGCAAGACGCCCGAGCAGCACATCTACGACATCTGCAAGACGGTGGAATACGCTCAGCAGAAAGAACTGACGGTCAACTTGTATCTTGAAGACTGGAGCAATGGTATGAAAGACTCGCCCGACTATGTCTATAACATGCTACGAAAGCTCACGACCACCAGCATTCGTCGTTTCATGCTGCCCGATACCCTCGGCGTGCTCAACCCCTTGCAGGTTGTTGAGTTCATGAGGAAGATGCACAAACGCTTTCCCGACACACATTTCGACTTTCATGCTCACAACGACTATGACCTGGCGGTGAGTAACTCTCTGGCTGCCGTGTTGAGTGGCTGCCGTGGCCTTCACGTTACGGTCAACGGGCTGGGGGAGAGATGTGGCAACGCACCGCTCTCGAGCGTGCAGGTTATCCTTAAGGACCAGTTCCAGGCAAAGACCAGCATTCGTGAGGACAAACTCAACGATATCAGCCGGTTGGTGGCTGGCTACAGCGGCATTGCCGTGGCTCCTAACCAGCCGGTCATTGGTGAGAATGTGTTTACGCAGGTGGCGGGTGTTCATGCGGACGGCGACAACAAGGCTGGGCTATACTGTAACCCGCTCGTGCCAGAGCGTTTCGGTAGAAAGCGCGAATATGCCTTGGGCAAGAACAGTGGAAAAGCCAGTATCTTGAAGAACCTTGAACAGCTGGGCCTCGACCTCACACCAGAGCAGACACAGAAGGTGACTCGCAGAATCACCGAACTGGGCGACCGCAAGGAGATTGTCACACAAGAAGACCTGCCCTACATCGTCAGCGATGTGTTGAAGCACGATGTGCCCAACGAGCGCGTCAAGCTCATCAACTACGTGGTGTCAACGGCCTATGGACTAAAGCCTGGAGCGAACGTCAAGGTGGAGATTAACGGTCAGCAATACGAGGCGAGCGCCACCGGCGACGGACAATACGACGCCTTCGTCAAGGCTTTGCGCTACATCTACAAGAAGTATCTCAACCGCACGTTCCCCATATTGGACAACTATGCCGTCAGCATTCCTCCCGGCGGTCGCACCGATGCCCTTGTGCAGACGGTCATATCCTGGAACAACAATGGCAACCTGATACGTACACGCGGTCTCGATGCTGACCAGACGGAAGCCGCCATCAAGGCCACCTTCAAGATGCTTAACATCGTAGAAAACGAACAGAATGGATGAATAGTTACTGTTCCGACAAAAAGTCTTAATTCTTTATAAAAAAGACCTTTATCGTTCAGTATTCTTCATCCATCATCCGAAAATTGCGTACATTTGCCCCATGTTTAATCATAAAGTAACAAATCATTTCTAACAATTCCCCCTACACTTCCCCTTTGCAGGCGTGTGGGCTTTCACATTTTTCAAATTATGACTCTCAACATAGCCATCCTCCCCGGCGACGGAATAGGTCCTGAAATCATGGAACAGGGCATCAACGTCATGAACGCCATCGCCAAGAAATTCAACCATCAGTTTGTCTACCACCACGCCATCTGTGGCGCACATGCCATTGACGAAGTGGGCGACCCGTTTCCCGAAGACACCTTCCGCACCTGCATGGATGCCGATGCCGTGCTCTTCGCCGCTGTAGGCGACCTTCGCTATGACAATGACCCTACGGCGAAAGTGCGACCCGAGCAAGGGCTGCTGGCCATGCGAAAGAAACTCGGTCTTTTTGCCAACATCCGTCCTGTTGCCACCTTCGACTGCCTTGTTCACAAGAGCCCTCTCAAAGATGAGCTGGTCCGTGGAGCCGACTTCATTGTCATACGTGAGCTCACGGGCGGGATGTATTTCGGTGAAAAATACCAAGACAACGACCGTGCCTACGACACAGACATCTACACGCGTCCTGAGATTGAGCGCATTCTGCGCGTGGCCTTCGACACCGCCATGCAACGCCGTCGCCATCTCACCGTGGTAGACAAGGCCAATGTGCTGGCGTCCAGTCGGTTGTGGCGACAGATTGCCAAAGAGATGGAACCGCAATGGCCCGATGTCACCACTGACTATATGTTCATCGACAATGCCTCCATGCGCGTGCTTACGGAACCCCGTTTCTTCGACGTTATTGTCACCGAGAACACCTTCGGAGACATTCTCACCGACGAGACCTCATGCATCACAGGCTCCATGGGTCTGCAACCCTCTGCATCACTCGGACTCCACACACCACTCTTTGAGCCCGTTCATGGTTCATGGCCACAAGCTGCAGGTCAGAACATCGCCAATCCCCTGGCGCAAATCCTTTCTGCCGCCATGCTGCTCGAGCATTTCCACCTCAACGACGAGGCGCAACTCATACGCCGTGCCGTTGATGCCAGTCTTGCCGCCAACGTGAGAACGCCCGACATTCAGGCCGACAATGCCCCGCACTATGGCACACGCGAAGTAGGGGAGTGGATTGTGAATTACATCAACCAGGAAAGCTAAGAGAATTCTCTTCGCTCTTATGTGTCGTAAATATGGCTTTTCACTCATTACATAACACTTTTAACCCCTCAACATCCCTCTCGGGTGGTTGGGGGGCTTTCACTTGTCTTTTTAGAAGACTCTTCCTTCTTTCACTCCTCACTTGCTACTTCTCTCTTGTCTCTTCACAGACGTCACTTCGCGACAGCCTGTCCATTCTAAGTGCCCAGCTCGACCAGCGTCCCGATGATGTGGAGCTACGCCTGCGCAAGGCAGCCATCAATATGCAGCTGTCACAATTCGACTACGCCCGCCACGAATACGACATCATTCTCAATCGCCAGCCCGACAACCTCGCGGCTCTTTTCTATCGCGCCTATGCCAACGAACGTACACGCCGACACGCCTATGCTCGTCAGGACTACCAGCGATTGCTTGCCATCGTCCCTGCCCACTTTGAGGCACGTCTTGGCCTTGCCCTTCTTTGTCAGCAGGACAAGCGCTACACTGAGGCCATGGACCACCTGAACATGCTCTGCCAACAACATCCCGACAGTGCTATCGCCTTTGCCGCAAGGGCAGGAGCCGAAGCCGATAGAGGATATATTGAACTCGCCATTCACGACTATAGTAAGGCCATCCAGCTTCAGCCAGAAAACACCGACTACCTGCTTTCCCGCGCCGATCTCTACATACGTCAGCGCGACTACGAGCATGCACGTTCCGACCTACAACAGCTCACACACCTTGGTATACCACGACCCGCGCTTGAAGATTTCTACAAGCGACTGAAGAAATGAATCAAGCTCCTTGTGCAAAAATATACGCCGTTAATCTTTTGTTTTTCCGACGTTTTTTTCTAACTTTGCAAGCAGAATGAAGAAGTATATCTATAACGAGTCACAGGCCGAATGGGAGAAGTTGATGGTGGAGGAAGAAAAGCCTCTGCTCGATTTTCTTCTGGAGAAACTGAAGGGACAGAGCCGCACCAAGATAAAGGCGACCCTTCAAGGCCGGGGCATCAAGGTGGGCAAGCGCATAGAGACGCAGTTCGACTTCATGCTTGAGCCGGGAATGGTGGTCTATGTCAGCAAGACCAAGCGCAACCAAGAAGTGCTGACGAGCAGGTATATGAAGATTGTCTACGAAGATGCCCACCTTGTGGTGATAGAAAAGCAGGTGGGCATTCTATCGATGGCAGCCGGGCACCGTTCGCTGAATGTGAAAACGGTGCTTGATGAGTATTTCAGACGATCCAAACAAAGGTGTCAGGCACATGTGGTGCATCGCCTCGACAGAGACACAAGCGGACTGATGATCTATGCCAAGGACAAGCAGACGGAACAATTGCTGGAGCATGCGTGGAAAGACTATGTCTATGACCGTCGCTACATAGCTGTTCTCTCTGGAGCGATGGAGCAGCAAGATGGCACCGTGGCCAATTGGCTGAAAGACAACAAGGCCTATTTCACCTTCTCATCACCTGTGGACAATGGTGGCAAATATGCAGTGACGCATTTCTATGTTGTTGACCGAACACCTGAGTATTCGCTTGTGGAGTTTAAGCTCGACACTGGAAGGAAGAACCAGATTCGTGTCCATGCGGGCGACCTGGGGCATCCGGTATGTGGCGACATGAAATACGGGAATGGCGACGACCCTTGCGGCCGCCTTGCCCTCCATGCGTTCCTGCTCTGCTTTGAACACCCGGTAACGCATCAGCGAATGGAGTTTGAAAGTCCTATTCCTCAGAGTTTTAAGATGATCTTTGAACAGAACAAAAAGAAGAAGCAAAAATGAACGATTATCTAGTATATATCATCGCACTGATAGCACTCGTAGTGGTGATTGTCGTCGTGAAGAAAGTGACGAGCTGTCTGGTGAAAAGCATTGTAACACTGGCTTTCCTCGCTATTCTGGCTTACATCTACTACTATTATCTGCGATAGTCGATAGCCGTCAAATACGACCCGACAAACAAAAAAGGGTAGGGGAGACCTCGCGTGAAGGTCGTGCTCCTACCCTTATCATGTGGTAATGGTTGCGGAAGTATTATCTCGACATATCGAATCCAAGACGAATGCCGTCGTAGCTTCCTGCCACCTCCGAGATGACGGCAAGTGTCTGGTTTCCACTGGCTGCTCCGATGATCTGGACGGCCTGAAGAAGCTTCTTCGACTCAAAAGTGAGACTCATGCCACAGCTCGTGCGTGTCAGATAAGCAGGCGTGGAAAACAACAAGGTCTTCAGCTGTATGGTGCCTGATGAAGGGTCATAGGTGTAGGTGCCAGAAAGACTCTTGCCCAGCAGCTTACCCTGGAAGCTACCATCCTGGGCGAAGGCGAACATGGTGTTTGACGACGAAACGCCAACCGACTGATAGGTGGGCAGAAGCTTTTGCTTGACGGTTCCAGATACCACTTGTCCGCCAGCCTTGGCAAGTGCATTCTCAGAGGTGAAGGCCACACCAGGCTCAACATATCTCCAAGTGCCAATAATGTCGTTGGCAGAGAGTTTGTTAAGACCAATCACATCGAGCAGCACATTGGTGATGGTGCTACCACTAGTTGCTGAACCCAGAACGGCTCCGAGAATGTTGCCGAGCGTGTTGTCCTGTGTTCCGGTTCCTAAACCAGCGCAGCTCGTCAGCGCAAATGCGACGGATGCTGCCAATAACTTGATTTTCTTCATGTCGTTATACGTTTTTAAATGAATGTTCAATTGTGTAAATTCTTTTTATAAGACGAAAAACTGATGCAAAGGTAATGGAAACGTAACAAAAGTTAGCTTTTTTTCAACAAAAAACAACTTATCCTCTATGAATTGCCCTTAGTTTCTTCTTCGTAGATGCGATTGAAATGGGTTCGCAAAAGCGATGGCTGACTGATGATTGTCCGTATCTCGTTCAGCTTCTCGGCGTTCGGAGAATTAGGAATCCACAGGCGAATGTATCCATGCTCGGAGTATTTTTCCTTCATGTGTTGCGCAAATCGTTCCCATTGCTGCTCTTTGTCGTATTGCGGATAGTTGGAGAGTCCAAACTGAACGGCGCGACGAAACACATTGTCGGGATTCAGGTCGCGGTCGGCCTCGGCCACAATCTTTCCGTAGACAGACCGTGGAGAATGACTGGCAGAGGCACGATGGTCTTCCACGGCTTCCTTCATGATGCGTATTTGCTCGGGCGAGAACCAGCGCTTCAGTCTTGCGTCGGTGGAGAGAATCTTGCCACTCGTGACATGGTGTATGGCACGTGGTCCCTCAAGGCCGAGGTCGTGGTAAGCGGCAATGGCGTATGCCATGTTGGGGTCGGCACCCATTCGTCGTGCGATGGCGAGAGAGCGACGTATCACGCCTGTCACATGGGCAAGAGAGTGGGCACGGTCGAATTCGTTGTATCTGGGAAGGATGTTCTTCTCAACGAACTCCATCAAATCAAGGCTCACATTGTTTTCAATCATGAGAAAAGAACTTTTGCATAGATTTTATTTGCAAATGTACGACTTATTTGTTACTTTTGCAAGCAATTTCAGTGAAAAACAATGAAAGAAGACGATATACAGACTGGTTCGATGAAGGCATGGGTGCTTGCGGCAAGGCCAAAGACACTGAGTGGTGCGGCCGTGCCTGTGATGATAGGCCTCTCGCTTGCCTGGCATCAGATGCCGACCGAGCTCTCCAGTCATCTGTCGACCCATGTCGTCGTTTCCGTGCTCTGCCTGTTGTTTGCGTTTATCATGCAGATAGACGCGAACTTCATCAACGACTATTTTGACTTCATGAAAGGCAACGACGACGAGACTCGCCTGGGACCGAAACGTGCCTGCGCCATGGGATGGATTCATGCTGCCCAGATGAGAAAGGCCATCCTCATCACGACCATCCTTGCGTGTGTGGTGGGGCTTCCGCTGGTGTTCTATGGCGGAATAGAGATGGTGGTCGTCGGTCTGGTATGCGTCGTGTTTTGCTTCCTCTACACGACTCACCTGAGCTATCTTGGTTTAGGCGACGTGCTGGTGCTGGTGTTCTTCGGCATTATTCCGGTGTGTATACCTTATTATATAATAAGAGGAAATGTCACTCTCACGGTGGTGATGGCATCTGTGGCATGTGGACTTGTCATCGACACATTGCTGATGATCAACAACTACCGGGACATTGAGAACGACATCAGGGCAGGAAAGCGCACGCTGGCCGTGAGGGTAGGGAAGAGGAATAGCCGATACATCTACCTTTTGCTTGGCCTTGCGGCTTGTGCCATAGGAGCATTCTACCTAAGAGAGCGATGGATGTGGCCTTTCGTGTTGCCGTTGGCTTATCTCTTGTTTCATGTTCAAACCTACAGAAACATGGTCAGGATTGACCACGGGCGAGAACTCAATAAGATTCTTGGCGAAACGGCACGCAATATGTTCATCTATGGTCTGCTTGTCAGCATAGGTGTGATAATATCCTGAAAATCAATCAAATAAACAATAAAATGAGAACAAGAACAGCAGAGTGGTTTGAAACGAAAATCAAGTATGAAAAGACCATGGAAGATGGTCAGCAGAAGAAGGTGACCGAGGCATACGTGGTGGATGCGCTGAGCTTTACTGAGGCCGAGCGTAGAATCACCGAGGAGATGTCGTCATATATCAGTGGTGAGTTTGATGTAACCGATCTGAAAAAGGCTTCCTACAAGGAAATCTTCTTCAGTGATGCCGAGACGGCCGACAGATGGTATAAAACGAAGCTTCAGTTCATCACCATTGACGAGAAGACGGAAAAGGAGAAGCGCTCCAATGTTTACTATCTTGTTCAGGCAGCCACTTTGCCCGAGGCTGTGAGCAACATCAACGAGGTGATGTCGGGTACGATGATTGACTATGTGATTGCATCGATAGCCGAAACACAATTGATGGACGTGTTCGAGTACCAGATGAAAAAGAAAGAAGAGCGCGACGACAGGCCTGAGTATGAGGAAGCTGTTACTGAGGAATAGACGTTCTTAATCATATTTAATATATGTACGACGTAAAGGGGAATCTCAGACAAGTATTGGGCGATTTGCCAAAAGACGTCCAGTTAGTGGCCATCAGCAAATATCATCCCAAGGAGTTCATCATGGAGGCATACGATGAAGGACAAAGGGTGTTTGGTGAGAGTCATGAGCAGGAACTGCGTGAGAAGCACGCATCCTTGCCCGATGACATTGAATGGCACTTTATCGGACATTTGCAGACCAATAAGGTGAAATACATCGCACCGTACATCTCGATGATTGATGCGGTGGATTCGTTGAAACTCTTACGGGAAATCGACAAGCAAGCGAAGAAGAACAACAGGACGATACGTGTGTTGCTTGAGCTGCATATTGCAGAAGAAGAAACCAAATACGGATTGACGCTTGACGCTTGTAGACAACTGCTTGAAGACGGTGAATGGCGAATGCTCAAGAACGTTGAGATTTGCGGTCTGATGATGATGGCCTCAAACGTGGATGATGAATCGCAGATCAGGAACGAGATGATGATGGCATCAGATTTCTTCGATGAAATCAAGGAAAAATACTTCTCCGAATCAGATTGCTTCCGTGAACGTTCCTGGGGCATGAGCCATGATTACAAGATTGCCATTGAATGCCATTCCACGATGGTACGCATCGGGACGACAATTTTTGGACCGCGCGTCTATTAGATTTTCCGTCTGTTTTTTGAAACATACTTTTCAACTCTAATCACAATTATGATAAATAGTAGGATTGGAGATAGTAGATTGCTATCCTATTCAAGGAGTTTGTGAGTTTAGGAGTTTGGGAGTTTGGGAGTTTGGACGATACTTTGTCATGCTCCATTCTGCCGATTGTACTGGATTGGAGATATTTGGCTTCTATCCTATTAGAAGCTTGGGAGTTTATGAGTTAGGGAGTTCTTTGCAAGCAAAGCGAACAAGTTCGAGCGTGGACGATACTCTTGTAGTCTCTACTATGCCGAAACATCTATTGTCTAGACTCCAGCTGCAGTAAGCTGCGAAAAGCTAAGAGAGCCTTCAGCACTATCGTCTGTAACTTCTGTAACTCCTGAACTCCTGAACTCCAAGAAGTTGAGCGAATGCGAAACTTGAATTACTTAATAGTTGGAATACCTTAATGGGACGATGGGACGATGGGACGTTGGGACGCTTTATGCTTGCTCTCATCATCGGCGTGACTTCAACTTATTACTAAAACAAAGAAGCCAAGCTGAAGAAAACTTGACTTCTTGTCGGGGTGACAGGATTCGAACCTGCGACACCCTGGTCCCAAACCAGGTGCGCTACCGGGCTGCGCTACACCCCGCTCATTTTGCAGGTGCAAAGGTACAAAAAAGAGCGAAGAAAAAGGAATGAAACGAAGATTATATGCTTTGTTTTAACATTTTTTCATTCCCCGTTCTTTCGTCTTAAATGATATGCTGTTCCTTGAATATTATCTTCAGAATCTGCACACCGCGCTCAACCTGCTCTTCTGAGTGCGTGGCCATGAGGGCGAAGCGCACAAGTGTGTCCTGAGGAGCACATGCAGGAGGTATGACGGGATTGATGAAGACACCAGCCTCAAATGCCAGAGCCGTCACGAGGAATGTCTTCTCAATGTCGTGAACATAGAGAGGAATGATGGGACTCTCGGTGTCGCCGATTTCAAATCCTTCCTCGCGGAAACGCTTCAGAGCATAGCGAGTCACGCTCCAGAGCTTCTCTATGCGCTCAGGTTCTTTCAGAATGATATGAAGGGCCTCCATGGCGGCGGCAGTTGCCGCGGGTGTGTTGCTTGCACTGAAGATGTAGGTGCGGCAAGTGTGACGCAGGAAGTTGATGGTGTCTTTGTCTGAAGCAATGAATCCACCAATGCTTGCGAGGCTCTTTGAGAATGTTCCCATGATGAGGTCCACCTCGTCGGTGATTCCGAAATGGTCGCACACGCCACGTCCGTGGTCGCCGAAAACGCCGATTCCATGGGCTTCGTCGACCATGATGGCGACATTGGGATACTTATGCTTGATTTCCACGATTTCCGGAAGCTTGGCCAGGTCGCCTTCCATGGAGAACACTCCGTCGACGACGATGAGCTTGATGCCTTCCTCTGGCAGGTTCTGAATCACCCGCTCAAGGTCTTCCATATCGTTGTGCTTGTAGTGCAGCTGACGTGCAAACGACAGGCGTCGTCCATCTACAATGCTTGCGTGGTCTCTGTCATCGCAGATGATGTAGTCGCCCTTCCCTACCACCATGGCCAGTACACCCTGATTGACGGAGAATCCCGTAGAGAAGCAGAGACAGTCTTCTTTATGTATGAATTCAGCGATTTCCTTTTCCAGCTGAACGTGAATGTCGAGTGTTCCGTTGAGGAAGCGGCTACCGGCACATCCCGAACCGTATTTGTCGAGTGCTTCCTTGGCTTTGTCAATGATTCGCTGATCGCCCGTGAGTCCTGTGTAGGCATTTGAACCGAACATGAGCACCTTGTGGCCACCCATGTCTACCTCAGTGCCCTGCTTGCTTGTGATTTCGCGGAAATAAGGATAGACACCTTTTGCCATGAACTTTTGCGGCTCACGATATGCTTTATATCTTTCTTGTAAAATTCCCATATATAAATAGGTGTGATTTACGTGTTATTTATTTACAGGCTGCAAAGGTACAAAAAAAAAGAACAACTGCCTATAAAAAGAAAAGAAAAATGCGTTTTTTCGTGTTTTTATTGGAAAAAAACACTATCTTTGCACACGATGAACAGAAAAGAATTGATAACTTTTATCATAAATCCCATTTCGGGCACGTCGCGCAAGAGCAAGATACCCGCGGTGATTGACGAGGTGCTCAACCATGAGCGCTTCGACTATCGCATCAGGTACACCGAATATGCCGGCCACGCATCTGTCATTGCCTCAGAGGAGAGAGACGCGGGCACGTCGGTCGTGGTGGCCGTTGGTGGCGACGGAACGGTGAACGAGGTGGGAGCAGGCCTTGCCGGTGGGCAGACGGCTCTTGGCATCATACCCTGCGGAAGCGGCAACGGTCTGGCAAGGCATCTGATGATTCCCATCGACGTGAAGGGAGCACTCGAAATCATCAACCTCAAGGAGATTCACGATCTCGACTACGGCATCATCAACGAGCATCCTTTCTTCTGCACCTGCGGCATGGGGTTCGACGCCTTCATCAGCATGAAGTTTGCCGAGGCCGGCAAGCGCGGGCTCACCACCTATGTGGAGAACGTGTTGCGCGAGGGACTGAAATACAAGCCCGAGACCTATGTCATTGAAGACGAAGACGGACTGACCACGCACCGCGCCTTCCTGGTGTCGTGTGCCAATGCCTCGCAATACGGCAACAATGCCTACATCGCCCCGCAGGCATCGATGAGCGACGGCATGCTCGACGTGATCATCATGGAGCCTTTCGATGTGCTCGAAGCGCCTCAAGTGGCCATCGAGATGATGAGCAAGACGCTCGACCGCAACCAGAAAATCAAGACCTTCCGCACCAAGCACATCTGCATCCACCGACATGAGGACGGGTTCATCCACTACGACGGCGACCCCGTGATGTCTGACAAAGACGTTGACATACGCATCGTGCACAAGGGAATACGGGTGGTCATCAATCCCAACGCCGACAAGAGCAAGCGCAAGCCCAACATGATGCAGATGGCCCTTTGCGAATTCTTCAACGACATCAACGTCGTCAGAGAGGACATCACCAAGCAATTTGACCAGATGCTGGGCGACCTGAACAAGCAGAGTCGTAACATTCAGGCGATGAACAAGAAACTCTTACGCAAAATCAACAAGCTGTGACACCCACCGGAACCCATTCGCTGCTATTGTGCATCGGCTCTAACACGAACGCCTCAGACAACATCTCAAGGGCAGAGACATGTCTTCACGCGCTCTTGGGCCATTCCATCCGCTTCAGTCCCGTGTTGCAGACGCCTCCCATCGGAATCGACGGTCCCTGTTTCCTCAACCAGATGGCCGAGGCGTGTTGCTCTCTCCCCTACCCTGTCCTGAACGACGAACTGAAGAAAATGGAACGCCTTTGCGGCAACAGCTCCCAGAAACGCAAGCAGGGAATCGTTGAGCTTGACATCGACATCTTGTGGTATGACGGGAAACGCTATCACGAGAAAGACTGGAACCGTCCATACATCAAGACGCTCCTCGAGTTGTTGAATTCAGTTTCTAGAGGTGAGTGGTGAGAAGCCCCCAAGCCCCCGAGGGGGATGTGGGAAACTGAGAACTGAGAGGTGAGAGGTGAGAAGCCCCCCAAGCCCCCGAGGGGGATGTGGGAAACCGAGAACTGAGAGGTGAGAGGTCAGAGGTTAGAGGTGAGTGGTGAGAGGTAAGAGGTGAGAGAAAAGCGGGCATGCCCAGAATACAACATAAAAGGAAGCGGAAGAAAGTATCCTCTCACCTCTCTCTACTCCCTCCCTTCGGGAGGGTAAGGGGTGGGTTCTCACCTCTAAAACTAAAAACATGCGAAATAAGTATATGAAAACAACCATTTTATGCCTTCTTTCCCTGCTATCGTTATCGGCAGATGCACAGACGTTTGAGCATTTCTTTGCCGACAGCACCCTACGTCTCGACTATGTGTTTGCGGGCGACGCCAGCCACCAGCACGTCTACCTTGACAAGCTCAACATGATGCCCCGGTGGTATGGCAAGAAGAAGAACCTCGGCGAAGTGCCTGTCGATGGCAACGGCCAGATTGTTGTGAGAGACCACCGCACGGGCACCGTCATCTATCGCAACTCCTTCAGCACCCTGTTTCAGGAATGGCTCTCCTACGACGAGGCCAAGACCGTTCAGCGCTCGTTCGAGAACGTGTTCCTTGTTCCCATGCCCCGCGACACCGTCGATGTGAGCGTGATGCTGATGAACAACCGGCGCGAGGTGGTCTGCCAGATGACCCACAGGGTGGTTCCTTCCGACATCCTCATACGCCACACGGGCTTTGGCCGCACGACGCCCTATGAGACCCTTCAGCAGGCTGCCGACACCGCGCGGTGCATACACTTGGCCTTCGTGGCCGAGGGTTACACTGAGGAGGAAATGGCATCGTTCGTAAACGATGCACGCACAGCCACTTACGCCATTTTCGAGCACGAGCCCTTCAAGTCGCTCAGAGACCGCTTCAACATCATTGCCGTGAAAAGTCCGTCACTGGAAAGTGGCACCAGTGAACCCTCGAAAGGAATATGGAAGGAAACCGCCCTCCACTCGCACTTCGACACCTTCTATAGCGACCGCTATCTGACGACGCTCCACCTGAAGGACCTGCACGACTGCCTTGCCGGAATGCCCTACGAACACATCATCGTACTTGTGAACACCGAGAAATATGGCGGTGGCGGAATCCTCAACTCCTACAACCTTGCCATGGCTCATCATCCCCTCTTCCGACAGGTGGTCGTCCATGAGTTTGGCCATAGCTTTGCCGGTCTTGCCGATGAGTATGCCTACGAGTCGGAGGACATACCCATGTATCCGCACGACATTGAGCCCTGGGAGCCGAACATCACGACATTGGCTGACTTCGGTGGCAAATGGCAGGACCTGCTGGAGAAGAACACGCCTGTTCCCACGCCAGAGGGAAAGGGCGCACCCGAAGTGGGCGTCTACGAGGGAGCTGGCTATAGCCTTACTGGCGTCTATCGTCCATCCGTTGACTGCCGCATGCGGTCAAACGAACGGCCTGAGTTCTGCATCGTATGCCAAAGGGGCATTCGTAGGGTTATAGAGTTCTACACAAGGTAAACAGCCTCACCCCCGACCCCTCTCCGACGGGAGAGGGGAGTAGGCACTTTTGATGGTGGAAGTAGCTTAATGGGACGATGGGACGTTGGGACGGTGGGACGCTTTTCTGAGAAATGAGGTGAGAGGTGGACGAAAGAAAAGACAAAGGCAGTGATAATCCGTGGCAAAACAGGCTTTACTGGCGTTCTTTTCTCGTTTTTTTCAACGTATTTTAGCCCGCAAATGGCCATTGCTTATGAGTCGTAAGTCGTGTTTCGTTGTCTGGCACGCATGTTACATCGCGAAGCATTGCTAACAAAAAATGCCTAAGTTGCTGATATTCAGATAATAGCACAAAACAAGAATAGCATTGAGCCTTCCTTGCGTCCCACCGTCACATCGTCCCATCGTCCCATTAAGGAGGTTGAAGTATGCTAAAAATGTCAGATTGTAAGTATATAATATTTATAATAATATAATATATTAATATATTATATTATTATAACCAATATCTGACAGGCATCATCTGCATATCGTAACCTGCTTAATGGGACGATGGGACGTTGGGACGTTGGGACAGTTGTCTAACCGAGAACTGAGAGGAGGACGGAAGAAAAGGCAAAAGTCAGTCTGTGATAGTCCGTGGCAAGAATGGAATGATGAGGGGCGGCTTTTGGCTTCTACCAAGGGTGTCGTATTTCGCGCACCCCTCTTATCCTCGATGCCCACATGCATTTGTGGGTTATTTCTGTCATTGCACCCCGAAAGAGCGCTTGATTGTTGTCTTTGAGTTGGAAAGACGGCATTTAAATTCACTTAATCTGGCATTTTTTGTCGAAAAAGACGCTGTTTTTCCCACTTTTCACTTATCACTTTTCACTTATCACTTTTCACTAAAATGCGTTGCGTAACTTGTTGTCAATCAGACATGTAAGAAAAATTAACGGGAAGACACCCTTAATTAACAGATTTTTAATAGTCCTACGTAGCCGTTTTTTTTGGCGAAATGCCGATTTATTCGTAACTTTGCACTCAATATATGACACTATTCATTATTTGCATCATCCTCCTTGGGTTTGTCCTGATAGCCACGAGCCAGCTGACAAACGTGAACCGTGCTGCAGCTGCCATCATGGCCGGCACGGTGGGCTGGGTGCTGTATATCTGCTACGGGGCCGACTTCGTGATGAGCACTCATGCCGACGACTATGAGGGCTTCCTGAGCGGGGCCGTGGCCACCAGCTCGGCGGTGAAGGACTATGTGGCCGAGAACGTGTTCATCAACTACGTGAGCCGTGGTGCCGGTCTGGTCATCTTCCTGCTTGCCACCATGACGATTGTGGAGATTCTCGACAACAACGGCTGCTTCGACTTCTTCCGCAAATGGGCTCACACGCGCAAAAGCCGCCAGCTGCTCTGGACGCTTTCCACCATTGCTTTCATCGTGTCGGCCAACATCGACAACCTGACCGTGGCCACCATGCTGCTTGTGCTGATGCGCGAGATGTTGCCCAGCCGCCGCCACCGCATGCTCTACGGATCGGCCATCATCATTGCCGCCAATTGCGGCGGTGCGCTCACGGTGATCGGCGACCCCGTGGGACTGCTTCTTTGGACCACAGGCCATGTGAGTGCCACCAGCTTCTCCGCCTCGCTGGCCGTTCCCTGTCTGCTGGGCTGGATATTGCCTACCCTGTGGATAGCGCGCCAGCTGCCCGAGCGCATCGACATACAGAGCAGTGGTATGCCCTATCGCGGCGACGACACCAATCTGAAGGTGTGGCAGCGCCTGGTGATGCTCATCGTGGGCATCGGCGGCCTCTGGTTCATACCGTCGTTTCGCGCCATCACCCACCTCAGTCCCTTCCTCGGAGCCCTTTGCGTGCTCTCGGTGCTCTGGATTGTCAACGAGGTGATGAACCGAAAGCTGATGAATGCCGACCAGATGATTCAGCGCCGCACGCCGCGCGTGCTCCAGTATGGCGTGATGCAGCTGATGCTCTACGTGATGGGCATCATCCTGGCGGTCGGCGTGGTTCAGGAAACGGGTGCCATTGGCTGGCTGACTCGCCAGCTGACGGTCTACATCGACAACACCTGGCTGATGGGAACGCTTGCGGCGCTTATCAGCTGTGTGCTCGACAACTTCGCCACGTCGGTAACCTTCTTCTCCATGCATGAAACCCAGCAGGTGGTGAGTGCACTGGGCGAGAACCATCTTTTCTGGAAGGTCATTGCCTATTCGTCGGCCATGGGTGGCAACGTGCTGCTCCTGGGAAGCGTGAGCGGGCTCGCACTCATCAAGATGGAGCGCATGCACGTTTGGTGGTTCTTCCGACATGTGGGCTGGACGGTCATCGTGGCATGGATGCTCGGCATGGGGGCGATGGCGGTGATATAGGAACCTCCCCCAGCCCCTCCGAAGGAGGGGAGCGGCTGCGCACTGAAATGAAACCTCCCCCAGCCCCTCCGAAGGAGGGGGGGCTGCGCACTGAAATGATGCGAGGTCTCCGAGTTAGTCCGTGATAGTCCGTGGCCAAAACATTTGCCGCAAAAAGAGACGTATTAAAAAAGAATATGGAACTACATTATACTGGAATCATCATTGCTGTAAGCACATTTCTCATCATCGGCTTGTGCCACCCATTGGTCATCAAGCAGGAATACTACACCGGCACGCGCTACTGGTGGGTCTACCTGATTGTCGGCATCGTGTGCATTGGAATGGCCTTCATCGTTCCCAACTGGTTTGCGAGCGAGAAGAGCGGCATCGCCGTGTCGGCCATTCTGGGAGTCACGGGAGCGTCGTTCCTTTGGGGCATCGGTGAACTGTTTGCCCAGAAGAAGCGTGTTCAGAAAGGATGGTTCCCCATGAACCCGAAGCGCGTGGGTGAATACGAGGGCATGGACGGCGACGAGTCGTTGTGTCCCGTATGCAAGAACGCCAAAAAGCATCCGCCACGTGCATCGAAACCAGACATCAAAGGAGCATGAAGACACGACTCATCGTCATCGGACGCACCACTGACAAGCACATCGGAGCCTGCATCGACGACTACACGGAGCGCATTGGCCACTACATGCCCTTCGACATGGTGACCATCCCGGAGCTGAAGAACACCAAGAGCCTGAGCGAAGATCAGCAGAAGGAGCGCGAGGGCGAGCTCATCATGAGGCAACTGGAGCCGTCAGACCATGTGGTGCTGCTCGATGAGCGGGGCAAAGAGCGCCGGAGCATAGAGTTTGCCGCGTGGATAGAGAAAAAGCAGCAGAGCGCACGAAGGCTCGTCTTCATCATTGGCGGTCCCTACGGATTCTCGCCTGCCGTCTACGACAGGGCCAACGAGCTGGTGTCGCTTTCGCTGATGACATTCTCGCACCAGATGGTGAGGATGATATTCCTTGAGCAAATCTACAGGGCGTGCACCATCATCAAGGGTGAGCCCTATCATCACGAATAAAACAAACGCAGAAGACATGAAACAACTGAGAACACTCATCCTTGTGGTCATCTGCCTGGCAACATTGCCGGCACATTCACAGACCGACAACGATACCTACACCGTCGTTGTGTCGCTCGACGGTTTCCGATGGGACTACACGCAATTTTACGACACGCCATTCTTCGACTACATGGCCTCCATCGGCGTGGAGTCGGCACTCATACCGTCGTTCCCCTCGAAGACCTTCCCCAACCATTATACGCTGGCCACGGGACTTTATCCCGACCACCACGGCATCGTGTCGAATTCCTTCTACGACGCCACCACCGGCGAGCGCTTCTCGCTGGGCAACCCCAAGACGAAGTCTAACGGTCGCTACTATGGTGGAGAGCCCATCTGGAATACCGTGCAGAAGAACGGACAAAGGGCTGCCGTGTACTATTGGCCTGGGTCTGACGTGAAGGTGCAAGACATGTCGCCATGGCATTATCACGAGTATGATGAGAAACCCCAGCTGACATTCAATGAGCGCGTTGACGGCATCATAGAGATGCTCTCGTTGCCCGCCGCCGAGCGTCCCCGTCTGGTGATGGCCTATTTTGAGCAACCCGATGCCAACGGCCACCGCTTTGGACCGCAATCGAAGCACACACGCGACGCCGTGATGAAGATGGACCGGCTGATGCAGACGCTCTACCAGCGACTGATAGCATTGCCCATCGGTCCCTGCATCAACTTCATCGTGGTGAGCGACCATGGAATGACGCCCATCACCGAGGAACGGCTCATCAACATTTCCGCCATGCTTCCACGCCATTGGGTGAAAGCCATCGAAGGCAACATCCCGGCCAACATCTACCCCGCCGAGGGGTTCACCGACTCCATCTGCGGTGTACTTGAAAACGTGGCGCACATTCGCTTCTGGCGCAAGGCCGACATTCCCGCCCGGCTCCACTATGGCACCAACGACCGAATAGGCGAAATCGTGGTCATTCCCGATGTGGGATGGGAAATAGACACCTATCTCGAAGAGCGAGGCTCACATGGCTTCGATCCCGACTTCAACGACATGCACGCCCTGTTTCGTGCCGTGGGGCCAGGTTTCAGGCACGTTGCCCTACCCCATTTCCGCAATGTCTGCCTCTATCCCCTGCTCTGCCATCTGCTCGGCATGGAACCCGCACCCAACGACGGGTCGCTTGATGACATTCGCGAGATGCTTGCACGATAGAGTTGGGAGATTGGTCGTTTGGTCGTTTGGGGGATTGGTCGTTTGGGGGATTGGTCGTTTGGTCGTTTGGGAATAGAAGGATACACATAACACCACCAAAGAAACTCATTATTTAAATAAAGATATATGGAAAGAACTTGGAGATGGTTTGGCAAGAAAGACAAAATCACCCTTGCCATGTTAAGACAAATCGGCGTGGAGGGCATCGTCACCGCCCTTCATGATGTTCCGCTCGGAGAAGTGTGGACAAGAGAGAAAATTCGCGACCTGCGCGAGTACATCGAAAGCTATGGCATGCGATGGAGCGTCGTCGAGTCGTTGCCCGTGGTGGAAACCATCAAGTATGGAGGTCCCGACCGCGACCACCAGATTGAGGTGTACAAGGAAAGCCTGAGAAACCTCTCGGCAGAGGGCATCCATACCATCTGCTACAACTTCATGCCCGTGCTCGACTGGGCACGCACCGACCTGCTTCACCAGAACCCGAACGGCTCTACCAACCTCTATTTCAACTATGCTGAGTTCGCGTATTTCGACATCTACATCCTGAAACGCGAAGGCGCACGTGAGGAATGGTCCGAGTTCCAGTTCCCCGAGGGTGTAGGACAAGGGCGCAACGTGCTCGCAGAGGCCGATGAGCTGGCTAAGACCATGACGCCCGAGAAAGACCACAAACTGGTGGAGAACATCATCATCAAGACGCAGGGCTTTGTGAGCGGCAACTTCAGCGAGAACGACGAGGCTCCCATCCAGAAGTTTCGCGACTTCCTCGACCTCTACAAAGGCATCGACAAGGCACAGCTCCGCGCCAACATGAAGTATTTCCTCGAGGCCATCATGCCTACGTGCGAGGAATGCGACATGAACATGTGCGTTCACCCCGACGACCCACCCATCGAGATTCTCGGCCTTCCGCGCATTGTGCGCACCGAGGAAGACATTCAGTGGTTCCTCGATGCCGTGCCCAATAAGCACAACGGCCTCACCTTCTGTGCCGGAAGCCTCTCGGCCGGAGCCTATAACAACGTGGTGGAAATGGCCCGGAAGTTTGCCTCGCGCACCCATTTCGTGCATCTGCGCTCGTGTCACATCTTCCCCGACGGCGACTTCACCGAGGCTTCGCATCTGGGAGGACGGGCCGATATCATCGAGCTTTGCCGCATCTTCGAAAAAGAAAACGCCAGCCTGCCCATGCGCGTTGACCACGGAATGACTTTCACCGATGAGCCAGGCGGCATCATGGACGAGTCGAGCCACGGCCACAATGCCGGCTACACGCTTCTGGGGCGTATGTTCGCTCTCGGACAGGTGCAAGGCATCCTCGCCACCGTTGACCGTGAGCTGGGCATTCCATACGTGCAACCCGGATTCTTCGATGGAGGAGCAAACGCATAGATTTAGACGTTAAAAGTATTGTCTGCAACTCCTGAACTCCTGTAACTCCTGAACTCCTATAAAACATAGAATAACATGAAGTTAAACGACATACTGAGCGGCCAGTTCAATGCCGCACCATGGGAAGCTAAAGGCTATGAGCTTCCGAAGTTTGACATTGCAAAAGTGCGCGAGAAGACCGCCAAGGAACCCACATGGGTGCATTTCGGCGGTGGCAACATCTTCCGTGCCTTCCCAGCAGCCATTCTCAACGACGCACTCAACACCGGCAAATATGACCGAGGAGTGATTGTTGCCGAGACGTTCGACTTTGAAGTCATCGACAAGGCCTACGCCCCCTACAACAACCTCTCGCTCTTGGTGAGTCTTCAGTCGTCGGGCACCATCGAGAAGAAAGTCATCGCCTCCGTGACGGAAGCATTAAAGGCTGATTATCAGTTCAATGACTGGAATCGCCTCGTGGAAATCTTCAAGACCCCGTCGCTCCAGATGATTTCCTTCACCATCACCGAAAAAGGCTACAGCTACAACGAAGCCGACCTTCAGAGAGGTCTCACGCCCGTCTTCGCCATGGGCAAGGTGGCCGCCCTGCTCTATGAGCGCTTCAAGGCCGGAGAGCTGCCTTTGACCGTACAAAGCATGGACAATTGCTCGCACAACGGCGACAAGGTGAAGGCCGGTGTCTTCGCCTATGCCGAGCGATGGGTAAGCGACGGACTTGTTCCGGCTTCGTTCGTCGACTATCTGAAAGACGAGAAAAAGATAACCTTCCCCTGGTCGATGATTGACAAGATTACCCCTCGTCCTCACGAGAAAGTGAAGGAACTGCTGGCCGCTGATGGTTTCGAGGACAACAACTATATTGAAACCGAGAAGCACACCTTCACGGCACCGTTCGTCAACGCCGAGGAAGTGCAGTATCTGGTCATCGAAGACAACTACACCAACGGTCGTCCCCCACTCCATCTTGGTGGTGCTCTCTACACCACCCGCAACACGGTCGATCAGGTGGAGACCATGAAGGTGACCACCTGTCTGAACCCCCTCCACACGGCCATGTCCATCTACGGTTGCATGCTCGGCTACACGCTCATCAGCGCAGAGATGGCCGACGAAGACCTGCGTAGCTTCATTCAGAAGATAGGATACATGGAGGCTATGCCCGTAGTGACCGACCCAGGTGTGCTCAATCCCTACGAGTTCATTGGTGCCGTCATCAACCGTCGTCTGCCCAATCCCTTCATGCCCGACGCGCCACAACGCATCGCCATGGACACAAGCCAGAAGCTGCCCATCCGTTTCGGAGAGACCATCAAGAAATACATCGCCCGTGGCCTCGACATGTCGAATCTCATCCTTATTCCACTCACACTGGCCGGCTATGCACGCTATCTGAAGGGCGTAAAAGACGATGGCACATCCTTTGAGCCGTCGCCCGACCCATTGCTTAGCGAGCTTCAGGCCATCCTAGCACCGCTCGAGATTGGCAAGCAAGACCAGGACTATTCGTGCCTGCGTCAGCTCTACTCGCGCAAGGACGTCTTTGGCCTTGACCTTTACGAGGCAGGGCTCGGCGAACAGATTGAGGGAATGGTGCGCGAGCTCTTCGCCGGCAATGGTGCCGTCCGCAAGACGCTCCACAAATATGTAACGGCCAGATAAGGCAGTTTTTTGAAACACACATCGTAAAACACGAAGAGAGGCAGTGCCCGTTTCAAGGTGCTGCCTCTATTTCTTTTGCCAACAAGTTAGCTTTTTCGCGCTTTTTCTTTTCATTCTGCTCATTTTTCGGCCTTTTTTGTGTTAATCTTCCCAAAAGAAGGTGATATTTCATTCATAATTCGTAACTTTGCGCGCTAAAAGAAGAAACAAGGTTTAATATAGTGTTATGCAGAACAATCATTCAATCGTAGGATTTAAGATTAAGGGAATTAGAGAGTCAAAAAACATCTCGACGGAAGAACTGGCCGAGCGTAGTGGTCTGTCGGTTGAGCAGATCGTGTCGATAGAAAACGACGAGTATCTGCCCTCGTTGGGCCCGCTGATCAAGGTGGCTCGTGCTCTTGGCGTGAGGCTGGGCACGTTTCTTGATGACAACAACGACCTCGGACCTGTCGTTTGCCGGGCAGAAGACAACAATTCCAGCATCAGCTTCTCTAATGGCAGCTCGGATTCGCGAAAGCACATGGAGTATCATTCGTTGGCCAAGCAGAAGGCCGGCCGCCACATGGAGCCGTTCGTCATCGACATCCAGCCCTCTGAAGACCGCGACTTCAAGCTCTCTGCCCATGAAGGCGAGGAGTTCATCTATGTGCTCGATGGCCAGATTGAAATCGACTACGGAAAGCAGACCTATAAGCTGGGAAAAGGCGATAGCATCTTCTACGATTCTATTGTGAAGCATCATGTGCACGGGGCAGAGGGTGAGCAGGCGCGCATCCTGGCCGTGGTGTATATTCCATTTTAATCAGAGCGATGGAATGTGGTTTTTGGATTATTAGTGAATGGCGAATAATAAATAATGAATAACAAGAGGACTTATCCCGCTGAGACCGGTGGAGAGGGCTATACGCTTTTTGAGCGCACCCTCGGCCAATGGCTTGAATACTGGGCAACCGAAACGCCCGACAAAGAATATATCGTCTACTCCGACCGCAACCTGCGCTTCACCTGGAAGGAATTCAACGAGCGCGTGGACAACCTTGCCAAAGGTCTTCTGGCCATTGGCGTGAAGAAAGGAAGCAACGTAGGCATCTGGGCCACCAACGTGCCCGACTGGCTCACATTCCTCTATGCAACGGCAAAAATCGGAGCGGTGCTCGTCACCGTGAACACCAACTACAAGCAGAGCGAGCTGGAGTATCTTTGTGAGAACTCCGACATGCACACGCTTTGCATCACCGATGGCACGTGGGAGTGCGACTATGTGGACATGACCTACAAGATGTTGCCCGAACTGAAGCAGTGCGAGCGTGGACGGCTTTCGAGCAAGCGCTTTCCATACATGAAGAATGTGGTGTACATTGGCATGGAGAAGTATCGTGGCATGTACAACACCGCTGAGTTGTTGCTCCTTGGGCAGAACATCGATGACGAGACACTGCTCGAGGTGAAGAAGAACGTTGATTGTCACGATGTGGTGAACATGCAATACACGTCGGGCACGACGGGCTTCCCCAAGGGAGTGATGCTTACGCACTACAACATCTCTAACGATGGATACTTCACGGGCGAGAACATGGGCTTCACACAAGATGACAAGTTGTGCGTCTGCGTTCCTTTGTTCCATTGTTTCGGCGTGGTGCTTGCCACGATGAACTGTCTCACACACGGGTGTACGCAGGTGATGGTGGAGAAATTCGACCCCCTCGTGGTGCTCGCATCTGTTCATAAAGAGCGATGCACCGCCCTCTATGGCGTACCTACCATGTTCATTTCAGAGCTCAACCATCCAATGTTCGACATGTTCGACATGTCCTCGCTACGCACTGGCATCATGGCCGGTTCCCTGTGTCCCATTGAGCTGATGAAGCAGGTAAGCGAGAAGATGTACATGACCATTACAAGTGTCTACGGACTTACCGAGAGTTCTCCGGGAATGACGCAGACATGTCTGGCCGACTCCTTCGAGCAGCGGTGCACAACCGTTGGGCGCGACTTTCCGTTTGTAGAGGTCAGGGTGATCGACCCAGAAACCGGAAAGGAATGTCCCGTGGGCGTGCAGGGAGAAATGTGCTGCCGCGGTTTCAATGTGATGAAGGGCTACTACAAGAATCCCGAAGCCACGGCGGAGGTCATCGACGAGAATGGTTTTCTGCATTCTGGCGACCTCGGCGTGAAAGACGAAAATGGGTTCTACCGTATAACCGGTCGCATCAAGGACATGATTATCCGCGGTGGTGAAAACGTTTATCCGCGCGAAATAGAAGAATTCCTCTATCACATGCCTGGTATCAAGGATGTGCAGGTCGCTGCCGTACCGTCGAAGAAATACGGCGAGCAGGTGGGCGCCTTCATCATTCTTCAGGAAGGTGCAAAGATGGAGCCCGAGGACGTACAAGAGTTCTGCCGAGGAAAGATCGCACGCTACAAGACCCCGAAATATGTATTCTTCGTCGATGAGTTCCCACTGACAGGCTCAGGCAAGATTCAGAAATTCAAGCTGAAAGAGCTGAGCGTGAAACTATGTGAGAAGATGGGCATCGAAATCGTGTAATGATTTGACTAAAAATTCGAGCTTTTCTTCTGCATTTCGCTCGTTTATTCGTATCTTTTCTTATTAATAGAGAACAAATTGCCCCGCATAGCTAACTTTTTGGGGCAATTTGTTTACTTTTTTATCTCGACGGGCTTATACATCCAGGATTTTTATGTAAATTTGCCAGAAAAATGGAGGATACGTATGAAATTGTCATTGAGGGTATTATTGGCCAGTTGCCTGTCGTCTGCGTGGCTATGTTGTGGTGCACAGCTTCGTATCTCTGAGCTGATGCAGGGAAACGTGGATTGTCTGATGGACGATCTGAACGATTTCCCCGACTCATGGGTGGAACTCTACAATCCGAATTCATCTGCCGATAATCTCAACAACTATCGTATCGGCATTACACCAGATGTGGCCGAAGCATGGTCTCTTCCAAACAAGACGCTGGGCGGCAACCAATATGTGGTTGTCTATTGCGACAAGGTAGGCAAAGACATGCACACACCCTTCAGACTAGAGAGTGGCAAGGGTTGCTCCGTCTATCTTTTTCGCAACGGTGTGGTTGTCGACAAGGTGGAAGACCTGAAGAAGCAACCGGCACCCAATGTCTCCTATGGCCGACTCAGCGGCAACTCCGAACAATGGGGCTATCAGCAGGAGCCCACCCCTACCCTGGCCAATTGTGGGAAGCTTTGCACAAAGGTCCTCGACGATGTGGTGTTCAGCCACGGTGGCTGCGTGATGAGAACAGGTGAGCAACTGACCGTATCACTCTCGGCACCTGAGGGAACGCCAGCAGGTGCGGTGATTCGCTTCACGATGGACGGTAGCGAACCGACATCGTCAAGTCCGGTGTATAGCAGTTCATTCATTGTGTCGCAAAACCGCACCATCCGCGCCAAGCTGTTTCTCGAAGGATGGCTGACGGGACGTTCGGTAACTCATTCCTACCTGTTCCTCCCCAGAGAGGTAACGCTCCCCGTAGTGTCGATGGTGACCAACGGGCGCTATCTGACCGACTCCAAGATAGGCATCTACGTGGATGGTAACTACCAAAGCGGCAAAAAAAACTATGAGTTCGACTGGCGAAGGCCTGTGAACATTGAGCTGTTCGAAGGAGCCGACGTGGCAAGCAGCGTGAACCAGTTGTGCGAGACACGCATTCAGGGTGGCGCCTCACGAGGTTGCGTGCTGAAGTCGATGACGGTGTATGCTCACAAACGCTTTGGCAAGAAACGTCTCGCCTACGAGTTTTTCCCCGAAGACAGACCGGGACAAGACGACTACAAGTCCATCATCCTTCGCAATGCCGGCAACGACTTCGACTATTTGTACATGCGCGACGCCATCATTCAGCGCACCATGGCGCGCCACGTAGATCTCGACTGGCAAGCATGGCGTCCGGCTATCTTCTTTCTGAACGGCACATACAAGGGAATGCTGAACATCAGGGAGAGGAGCACCGCTGACAATGTCTACACCAACTACGACGGTCTGGAAGACATCGACATGGTGGAGAACTGGTGGGACCTGAAAGAAGGCGACATGCAGTCGTTCTATGATTTCCAGAACTTCTATGCAGAACATGGGCACACGCTCGGCGAATATGCAGAGCGCATGGACTGGAAGGAGTTCATCAACCTGATGCTGACCAACCTCTACTACAACAACCAGGACTTCCCCGGCAACAACTTCGTCATGTGGCGCCCTCGGGCAGAAGGCGGACGATGGCGCTTCATCGTCAAGGACACCGACTTCGGTCTTGGACTATATGGGTCGTCGGCCAACTACAACAGCATTGAATGGATCTACAACCCTGACTACGACGGCAACCGAAACTGGGCCAACAAATATGAGCACACAAGGTTGTTCAGGCGACTGATGGAGATTGATGAGTTCAAGCGGGAGTTCATCGACAGGGCAGCTATCTACATGGGCGACTTCATGAACGAGAAAGGCACGCGAAAAGTCTGGGACCCTATGTATGAACAAATCAAGTTTGAATATCCGAACCACAGGAAACTGATTAACCAATGGTGGCCCAACTATGAATCCGAACTGAATAGCGCACGCCAATGGATAGCCAGCCGCACAAACATTTTCTATAGCCACCTGGCCTCATACTATAAACTGGGCACACCGACGGCGCTTGTGGTGAACAATATGTCAAGCGACGAAGAATTGCGAGGAGCTGACATCCTGTTCAATGGCGTCAGATTGTCGGAAGGTCAGTTCGATGGGCGCTTCTTTGCCAACAGAAGAGTGACGCTCGAGGCTCCAGGACAAAATGAAAGTGGCAGATGTGTGACGGGGTGGAAAGTGACAATCGTAAACAACGACGGTACGACGAGCAGCAAAGAGGTGACGGGAAATGTCTACGACTTCATGATGCCCGTCTGCCGGAAGGTCGTTGTCAATGCCGTGTTTGGCGCGCCCAACGGTATCAAGTCCATGGACATGGCGGAGTGGCGATGGTCGGTGGTTGACAATCAGCTGCTGCTCACACAGGTGGAGACCGGCACTATGGTCAGCCTGTTCGACTTGCAGGGCAACCGTTTGTGGCAAGGACGAAGCAACGGCACCGACATCACAATACAACTTGGCAGAGAACCGTTGATGATACTTAGAATTGGTGGTAAGGCGGTGCGCATTGCCAGATAACATCCCTTCCTCATCATCATTTGTAGGTATTTTTGCGCATAATGACGGCATCTGCAACTCGGTTGCAAGGAATAATTCGTACCTTTGCACTACGATAAAAAGACTGAAACGTAATGAAATTATCAGAACTAAAGACTGGTGAAAAGGGAGTCATCGTGAAGGTTTCCGGCCATGGTGGGTTCAGGAAACGCATCATCGAGATGGGCTTTATCAAGGGCAAGACGGTTGAGGTATTGCTCAACGCCCCTCTGCAAGACCCGGTGAAATACAAGGTGATGGGATATGAGGTGTCGCTACGACATAGCGAGGCCGAGCAGATTGAGGTGGAGACCGCATCCTCCAATTCAGGTGCCGACGACGAGCAGCTGCGCTCCGCCGCCATGAAGAAACGCCGCACCATCAACGTGGCGCTTGTGGGCAACCCTAATTGCGGCAAGACGTCTTTATTCAATTTTGCCAGCGGTGCCCACGAACGAGTGGGCAACTATTCGGGTGTCACCGTCGATGCCAAGGAGGGTTATGCCGAGTTCGAGGGCTACCGATTCAACATTGTAGACCTGCCTGGCACATACAGCCTTTCTGCCTATTCTCCAGAAGAGCTTTATGTGAGAAAACAGATCATTGAGAAAACGCCCGACATCATCATCAACGTCATTGATGCCAGCAACCTGGAAAGGAACCTCTATCTCACCACTCAGCTCATCGACATGCACCTGCGCATGGTGTGCGCCCTGAACATGTACGACGAGACGGAACGACGAGGCGACAAGCTCGACCATCAGAAACTCGGACGCTTGTTCGGTGTGCCCATGGTACCCACGGTGTTCACCACAGGACGAGGCGTCGACCTGCTCTTCCATATTATTATAAATATGTATGAGGGCATCGACTACATTGACAAGGAGGGAAATATCAACCCCGAGGTGGCGCAGGACATCAGAAACTGGCACGACGAATACCATAAGGACAATGGCACGCAGGAACACGACGAAGACTTTGCCAGCGGCAACCGCCCGAAGAACAACGTGTTCCGACACCTGCATATCAACCACGGCCCCTACATCGAGCGCGGAATTGCGGAAATACAGAAGTTCCTGAAGACCGACGATGATATACGTCTGCGCTACTCCACCCGCTATCTCGCCATCAAGCTGCTGGAGAGAGACAAGGAGATTGAGGCAGTGGTAAGAGCGATGCCCAACGGCGAGGGCGCACTCAAGGCAAGAGACAAGGCCGCCGCGCTCATTAAGGAGGAAACGAAGGACGACAGCGAAACGGCCATCATGGACGCGAAATACGGCTTCATACATGGCGCTCTCGAGGAAGTAGGCTACGAAACGGGCAACAGGAAAGACAACTACCAGCTGACGCACGCCATCGACGCCATCATCACTAACCGCTGGCTGGGCTTCCCCTTGTTCTTCTTGTTCCTGTTCCTCATGTTTGAGGTGACCTTCACTCTAGGACAGTATCCTATGGACTGGATAGATGCCGGGGTGTCAGCGCTCTCTGGATGGCTGAGCGACATCCTGCCCAATGGTCCGCTGAAGGCGATGGTCGTCGACGGTGCCGTGGCAGGAGTGGGCGCCGTCATCATCTTCCTGCCGCAGATTCTCATTCTCTATGCCTTCATATCCTTCATGGAAGACTCGGGCTACATGGCCCGTGCAGCCTTCATCATGGACAAGCTGATGCACAAGATGGGTGTTCACGGCAAGTCGTTCATCCCGCTCATCATGGGCTTTGGATGCAATGTTCCGGCCGTCATGGCCACACGCACCATTGAGAGCCACCGTTCACGGCTCATCACCATGCTTGTGCTCCCGCTCATGAGCTGTTCCGCGCGCCTGCCTATCTACATCATGATTGTCGGCACGTTCTTCGCCGCAAAGTACCAGAGTCTTATCATGATCTCTCTCTATGCCATTGGCATCGTGCTTGCCGTGTTGCTAAGCCGACTGTTCAGCCGGTGGGTAGTGAAGGGCGAAGACACCCCCTTTGTGATGGAGCTCCCCCCCTATCGCTTCCCCACATGGAAGGCCATTGTGCGCCACACATGGGAGAAGGGAAAGCAGTACCTGAAGAAGATGGGAGGCATCATTCTTGTGGCCAGCCTCATTGTGTGGGCACTGGGCTATTTCCCACACGACGAGTCGATGCCACGCCAGCAACAGCAAGAGCAAAGCTACATCGGACAGATAGGAAAGGCCATCGAGCCCGTTTTCCGTCCTCAGGGTTTTGACTGGAAGCTCGACGTGTCGCTCATTGCCGGTGTAGGAGCCAAGGAAATCGTCGCCTCCACCATGGGTGTGCTCTATGCCGACGACGAGGAAGTGGCCGACGACACCCTCGGCGACCAGACGCAGCGCTACGCCAACCTTCGTCAGAAGATGGAGGCCGACGGCATCACGCCTCTCATCGCCTTCGCCTATCTGCTCTTCGTGCTCATCTACTTCCCCTGCATAGCCACCATAGCGGCCATCAAGGGTGAGACAGGATCGTGGAAATGGGCACTCTTTGCCGCCTCCTACACCACACTCCTCGCCTGGCTGGTCTCCGCAATGGTCTATCAGGTAGGAAGCCTGTTGTGAGAAGGGAAAGACAGGAGAAGCCCCTCAAGCCCCCAAGGGGGATGTTAAGTGAAAAGTGATAAGTGAAAAGTGGGATGTGAAAAGTGGGATAGGAAGCGGAAGAAGTATCCTCTCACCTTTCTCTTCTTACCTCTCTCTTCTTACCTCTTACCACTCACCTCTCAGTTCTCAGTTCGACATCCCCCTCGGGGGCTTGGGGGTCTTCCTTTTTTTTAACATGTTTTATTTTGTCATTCGCCCCGTTTGGTGTAATTTTGCAGCCATGAAACTAATACAATGGGGATTTATCGGTTGTGGGGAAGTCACTGAGATCAAGTCCGGACCTGCCTTCAACGAGGTGGCAGGCTCTCGCGTGGTCGCCGTCATGAGCCGTACCGAGAAAAGGGCGAGGAGCTATGCCGAGCGCTTCCACATACCGAAATGGTATACCGATGCACAGGAACTCATCGACGACCCGGATGTCAATGCCGTCTATGTGGCCACACCGCCCAGCTCCCATGCTACCTTCGCCATCATGGCCATGAGGGCAGGCAAGCCCGTCTATGTTGAAAAGCCCCTCGCCTCGTCCTATGACGAATGTGCCAGGGTGAACAGAATCAGCGAGGAGACCGGTGTACCATGCTATGTGGCCTACTACCGTCGCTACCTGCCCTATTTCCAGAAGGTGAAGCAGATTGTGCAGAGTGGACAGCTCGGACGCATTGCCAACGTTCAGATTCGGTTCTCCACCCCACCGCGCGAGCAAGACTACCGACAGGCCGACGAACTACCTTGGCGCCTAAAGGCCGAGATTTCCGGCGGCGGCTATTTCTATGATCTCGCCCCCCATCAGCTCGACCTCCTGCAAGACATCTTCGGCGTCATCACTAAGGCCGAGGGCATCTGTGCCAACCGTGGCGGCCTCTATGAGGCAGAGGACAGCGTGAGTGCATGCTTCAGCTTCGAGAACGGATTGCCCGGAAGCGGTTCCTGGTGCTTTGTCGGACATGAGTCGGCACGCGAAGACCGCATCGACGTGCTCGGCTCTATGGGCACTCTCAGCTTTTCCGTCTTCAGCTATCAGCCCATACGTCTCACCACCAGCGAAGGCCAGACAACGCTTCAGGTACCCAATCCACCATACGTACAGCTGCCCATCATCAAGTCGGTCATTGAAGACCTCCAGGGCTTTGGCCTCTGCACAGCCACAAGTGTCAGCGCAACGCCCGTCAACTGGGTGATGGACAGGATTTTAGGAAAATTCTAAGAACAACCTCTTTATAGAGAACAACGGTAGATGAAGGCACACACACAACGACTGCTCCTTGCCATGATGCTTCTGATAGCCACTGGCAGCGTTTCTGCGCAGGAGAACGTGCCGGCAACACCCGAACAGCCCGATACCGTCGTGGCGCGCCCTAAGCCCGACCTCATGCACCGCATCGGCAACTTCTTCACGCGCTACTTCAAGGACTTCAACGAGACCGACACCAGCTACATTGAGCCGCAGCACTACAACTATGCCTTCATGATGCAGAACACCAACACCTACGAGACCTACCGCCTGCGATCGAAGTCGGGACAAAGCATCCACTTCGCACCAAAGCCCACCTATCGCATCGGCCCGTTCTTCGGCTGGCGATGGATATTCCTCGGCTACACCTTCGACATCAGCCACATCACCAATACTAGTAACAAGAAAGAGTTCGACATCAGCCTCTACAGCAACCTCATGTGTGTGGACCTCTATTATCGCAAGACCGGCACCGACTACCTCATCCGTCAGATAGACTTCAACGACGGTGCAGGCAAGCGCAAGCTGCATGGTGTGGCATTCGACGGACTCAATGTGGGCATCACGGGCGTCAACCTCCACTACATCTTCAACCACAAGCGCTTCTCCTACCCCGCCGCCTTCAGCCAAAGCACCGTGCAAAGGCGCAGCTGCGGGTCGGCATTGGCAGGCTTCGGCTACACGCGCCATAGCATCAGTCTCGACCACGAGCGGCTGCAGGAGGTCGTCGGCAAGGCCATGGCGAACGACGTCGACGGGCAGCAGGAAGCCAGGATAGATAGCGGCCTCATGTTCCGGCAGGTGCACTACACCGACCTCTCCATGTCGGGAGGATATGCCTACAACTGGGTCTTTGCCCACAACTGGCTCCTCGCCGCATCGCTCTCCCTCGCCGTAGGCTACAAACGCGCCACCGGCGACCTGCGCAAGGACGAGCTCACCATCCTCCACGATTTCTCGTTCAAGAACGTAGTGCTCGATGGAACGGGACGACTCGGCATCGTGTGGAACAACACCAAGTGGTTCGCTGGCATGAGCACCATCGTACACAGCTATAGCTTCCGCAAGCAGCAGTTCTCCACGAACAACAACTTCGGATACCTCAACTTCTACGTTGGGTTCAACTTCAACAGGAAAAAAGGACATTAATCCCCTGGTCACCATACACCCTAGCCACCTCAACAGCATGAATAGAAGAATGAAGACTCATATACCCTATCATCCATGCGCAGCCACTCCCCTCCCATCTCAGGTGAGGGTGGCAGAGTTGAGGAGCATCTCCCCTCAGCAAGAATTCGTATGCTTGTGTGGTCCCTTTCATCCATGCGCAGCCATTCCCCTCCCATCTCAGGGGAGGGGTGCAGGGGTGGGGTACACAAATCCAGCAACATATCCACTCATCTGCAATCCAATAGTACCGTCCGCCCTCAGCATCCCCATCCCCTATCGTCCAAACTCCCAAACTCCTTAAAAGAATTCTCCCAACCTCCTTTTAAAAAAACATCTCCCAACCTCCTTTAAAAAGAATAATCATGACCACCCCTACCCTTCCCCCCTTCCGCCTCCTATTGATCATCATCAGTACCCTGTTCCGTGTCCACGCCACTGCCCAGGTCTCCTACAGCCATGAGGACAGCCTTCGCGTGATGACCCTGCTCAGGCAGGGAGCCGCCTATGTAAAAGAGAGCAAGCAGTCCCCCACTAACAACGAGCTGATGATGTTCTATGGCCATAAGATAGAGGCGATGAACGTGCCTTATGTGGCCCACACCCTGGAGCCCTTCGACAAGGAAAGACTCATCGTCAACCTCCGTGAAATGGATTGCACCACCTTCGTGGAGAACGTTACGGCCCTCACCCTCTGCACCAAGGACCACCTCTTCACCTTCGAGGCCTTCTGCCACATCCTCCAGAAGCTGCGCTATGTGCAGGGAGACGTGCCCGCCTATACCCGTAGGCTGCATTATTTCACGCAATGGATTGACGACAACACCCAGATGGGATTCTGCCGCGAGCTACAGTCGCCCAATCCCCCCTTCACCTCGGTGCAGACCATCTATGTAGACTATATGACCAGGAACTCCGACAAATACCGCATGCTCACCGTGAACCCATCCGACATCCCCGAGATCACCCGTATGGAGAAAAGCCTCTGCGGCAAGAAATACCGCTACATCCCCATTGCACAGATACAGGACACGCCACTCATGCGCAAGACCGTGCTCGACGGCGACATCATCGCCATCATCACCAACGTGAAGGGCCTCGACACCCAGCACATCGCCATCGCCAAATGGCACAGCGACGGGCTACACATCCTCCATGCCTCGAGCGTGCGCCATCGTGTCGTCGACGAGCCCGTACCACTTCAGAGATACCTTATCAACAGGAAAACCACGCCTGGAATACGCGTCGTCAGATTGATGTAAATCAACAAAGGCAGTCTTTTCAGAAGAAAAAACACGAATTGTCGAAAAAAAAAGCAAAAACATTTGGTCGTTACGAAAAAACGGCGTACCTTTGCAACCGCAATTCAGAGATAGTCTCTGAAAAGCGACAAACGATGCACCCGTAGCTCAGTTGGTAGAGCACCTGACTCTTAATCAGGGTGTCCAGGGTTCGAACCCCTGCGGGTGTACAAGCATCAGAAAGTTGGCAGGATGAAAGTCCTGCCTTTTTCTTTCTATATCAGGCCTTTTCACTCAAACAAACTGCCGTATGAAAAAAACAATACTCCTTTTCCTTGCTTCACTTCTGCTCACATCGTGCATGACACACGAAGTGCTGTTCATCAACAAGCCGGCATTCTGTGCCGTGCCCATCATCGAGGACGACTCCGTACGGATAGAGTTTTTGTACTTGCAGCCACTGAGCATCAATATCAGCATCAAAAACAAGACCACTCGGCCCATACAGGTCATTTGGGATGAGACATACATCGACGGCATGGAGGCAGGTTTTAGCATCGCGGATTCATATCTTGAACGTCAGCCTGAGACAATTAGCCCAACTTTGACGCTTTGAACTTTTTTCAAAAAAAACGCAATTGATTTTCAGCCAGTTAGCCTCGGCAAGATGCCAAAACCGCGTTGTAG
>OCTW013392034.1_pt1 | contig 37244 bp, 37 predicted proteins | sample 1539671 | NCBI WGS metagenome assembly OCTW01 (sample SAMN02144230, study PRJEB22623) | gut metagenome | biome: sheep rumen | host: Ovis aries | place: New Zealand
ATATGCCTGTTAAATAGAGAAGGAGGATGGCACAATTCCTCCCGCGAATGAATTCGCAGGTATCCTTGTGCCTATATATCAATGAAGAAAATACTCATTATTATTGGTTCCCCAAAAAAGAATTCATTTAATAAAGCTTTTGCGAAGCAGGCAATGACCTTATTACAAGGTCATGCCGCCATTGAAGTCTTAGATTTTCATGATTTGCCTTTCATGTCGCCGGATTTAGAGGATCCTCGCCCTGACGCTGTCAATCGTGTTTTACAAAAGGTGCAGGAAGCGGATGGCTTGTGGATCTTTGCGTCGGAATATAATTTAGGACCGAGCGCTTATTTAAAAAACTTACTCGACTGGTGTTCCCGTCCCATCTCCCATCATTTTGAAGACGGCACTTATGTGACGGGGAAGAAAGTGACCTTTACTAGCGTGGCTGGGCGCAGCGCCGGCAAGTATGTCTTGGTCGCGCTTAATCAGATGTGCGCCTATATGGGGATGGATATCATGAAAGAGCATCAGACTGGCGTTGGCTTAGAGCAGGCTGATTTTGATGAAGATATTCCGCATTTTCGAGAAGAACATTTTCTGATGTTAGAGCGCCAGGTGACAAGTTTTCTTGCATTTATCAGTCAATAAGGCTATTTTTATATGAAAATTATTCCTTTTTGAAACGATTAATGGTAATATGGACTGCGAGGTGAAATTCATGAGTTGTCAGACATATGCCCCTGAAACGCTGGAACATTATGATATAGCGATCATTATTTCCACATATCAGTCGCAGTTATTATTGAGCCGACATAAGAAAAGTGCGAACTGGGAATTTCAGGGAGGACCAATTCAAGAAGGGGAAAGCCAGATCATGGCTGCCAAAAGAATCCTGATGGAAGAATCAGGAGCTGTCACATTTAACTTACAGCCGCTTTGTGACTTCACAAAAGATGATTTACAAGGCATCTGTTTTATGGCAAATATTTATGATTTAGGTCAGTTAGGGGAATGTGAAATGAGAGAACGGAAATCCTTTGAGGCATTACCCGTTGATCATTTGATGTACCCGGAAATTAGTGATTTACTAATGAAGGCAAAAAGAGCGTTCGATGAACAAAATTAATCGAACACTCTTTTTATACAAAAAATAGCCAGTCACTGGCTATTTTAATAAAACTTTTAAGTGATCTTCAAGGGGATCATTCGCTTGGATATGAAGTGTTTTCATACCTAGTTTTTTCGCCGTATCGATATTAGCCTTTGAATCATCAATAAACAGACATTCCTCAGGTCGAAGATGATAACGCGTAAAGAGCGTCTGATAAATAGCTGGATCAGGTTTTAACTGATGGACATCTGCGGAAATCACCTGACCATTAACATCCTGCAAGAAAGGGTATTTCTGACGCATCATTTGAAATGCTTCTAGGTGAAAATTAGAAAGCAAATAGACATGATAATCTTTTTTGACTTGCTTGAAGACGTTCACATGTTCTTCAAGCGGTGTTAATAATTCACTCCAATGCGTCATATAATGGATGATCTCATCTTTCAAAGCCGGATTCTGCTTAGTAAAGAGGACGATCGCTTCTTCATTTGTAAGGGTGCCCTGATCAAGCATCAGCCACTCTTTCGATTGACTGATAAGAGCATATAACTCTGCGCCATGATCATAATGACTATTTAAATAAGGAAGGGGATCATAGCGCAAGAGAATATTGCCAATATCGAAAATGATATTTTTAATCATCTAAGAATGGGAAAGTGTAAACTTCGAAGTATGACTGTGGATGATCACATGCTGGGCAGCGTTCTGGCGCTGTTTCGCTTTCAATAACGAAACCACAGTTATTACATTTCCATAATACTTTGTGATCTTTCTTGAAGAAAGTACCATCTTCAACATCTTTTAATAATGTCAGATAGCGCGCTTCATGCATCTTTTCAGCACGGGCGATATTTCTTAAGATCGCCGCAATTTCAGGGAATCCTTCTTCATCAGCGATTTTTGCATATGTTGGATACATATCTGTCCATTCTTCGTTTTCGCCAGCAGCGGCACTCTTTAAGTTTTCAGCGGTTGTGCCAAGCATAATAGGGAAGCTGCCTTCAACTTTTAAAGATTCGCCTTTTAAGCCGCCAGCTACTAATAATTTCATTAAGCGTTTAGCATGTTCTTTTTCCTGGTTAGCTGTTTCTTCAAAGATGTTCTGAATCTGTACATAACCATCTTTCTTAGCCTGAGAAGCGAAGTAAGTGTAACGGGCTCTTGCCTGTGATTCGCCAGCAAAGGCATGTAATAAGTTTTCTGCAGTTTTAGTGTTCTTTAAGTTCATGTTCTTGTACCTCCAATGTATTTGCACACTCAGCGCATAAACCCACAAAGTTAATGCTTGAGTAGTGGACTTTATGACCAGTCATTTCGACTTCACTAATGAGTTTAGCCGTTGCGTCTGTGGTAGGGAAGATATCGTAGATCTGCCCACAGTTTTCACAGACAAAGTGATAATGCGGGGTCATATTTCCATCGAAATGGACCGTATTATCTTTTGTTTTCACGCGTCTGATCAGATTGTGATCCGCTAAAAAATTGAGATTACGGTAGACCGTTCCCAGCGAAATATCCGGCAGCTCTTCACGGGCCTGCTTGTAAACGTCTTCCGCTGTGGGATGAGCGGTTGATTGGCGTAAGATAGCCAAAATCGCATCACGTTGTTTCGATTGTCTGATTTTTACAGCCATGGGTACCTCCTTTACTTATTAGTAATCATTCCTACTTTATGACTACATTATAAGGAGTTACGGAAGCCATTTCAATAGTTTTGTATCAAAATTTTAAAAACCCTACGTGAGCGTGGGGCTTAGAGACGAGATTTGAAATCTTCATAGGTGAAGTTTTTCCATAAGGACAGGTCATTGCCTTGTAAACGATAGATCGCTGGTAAGGGCATGCCATTGAAGGTATTATTTTTACAGGTTGTATAAATAGCCATATCGCCAAATACTAATATTTCGCCTATTTTCAAAGGATGATCAAAGCTGTAATCACCAATGATATCACCGGCTAAACAGGTTTGTGAACCTAAGCCATATTGTCAATGATCATCTTCGCATTAAGATTTAGTGATCACATCTGTTTCTCACTTGACCTTATTATGCACATGATCAAATCTTATGTCATCCTAAATTTCAAATTATAAATGTGGTACAATACTACAAAGGAGGTGCCTATGGTCGGATTACTAGTAGGACTCAAATATCGTTCATCTTTTGATTTAGAGATTTCTATTGAAGAAATCAAACAATTAGCTTTAGCCTGTGCGATTACCGTCAGTGAAACAGTGATTCAGGAAGCGAGCCCCAATAAGGTCACTTATATCGGCTCCGGCAAACTGAGTGAGATTGCGGCTTATGCCAATGCTTATGATGTGGTGATTTTTAATGAAGAGCTGACCCCGCTGCAAATGCGTAATATTACCGATCTGATTGATGTACCAGTGTTAGATCGTACGGATCTTATTTTACGAATTTTTGAAAGCCGGGCAGCGACCAAAGAAGCGAAGCTGCAGGTGCGCATGGCGCGTCTTAATTATGAGCTGCCGCGTCTTGCAGGAGCGCATAGTGAAATATATTCCCAGCAGGGCGGCTCGGGTTTCCGTGGCGCTGGGGAACAGCAGTTAGAGCTTGAAAGACGTCGTATTCGAAAAACGCTAGCGAGCGTGAGACGGCAGTTAAAGGAAGTGAAAAAAGATCGGCAGACGCAGCGCAAACGGCGTTCGACAATGAAATGTATCGCTTTGGTCGGCTATACAAATTCGGGAAAATCATCGCTTTTAAATCTTTTTACAAGCAAAAAGGTAGAAAGCAAAGATATGCTTTTTGCGACGCTTCAGACAGCGACTCGTAAGGTTATGATCAAAGAGCGGGAAGCGCTTATGATTGATACGGTTGGCTTTATTTCGCAGCTGCCGCATTTCTTAATTGAAGCGTTTAAATCAACGTTAGAAGAAGTGACGCAGGCGGATCTGATTGTTTTTGTCATTGATTCAAGCAGTGATTATATTCAGACCCAGATTAATGTAACTACGCAGGTGCTCAAAGAATTAGGGGTTGGAGAGACGCCAATTCTCTATGTGTATAATAAGTGTGATCTCCCGACTTCGGAATTTTTAGTGCCGAAAGATCCCCATGTCTTTATTTCAGTGAAGGATCATTTACATCTTGACGATTTGGAAGAAGCGATGGCGCGCATTCTTTATCAGGATGAAGAGCGTCTGCACTTACTGATTCCTTATGAAGAAGGGCGGCTTTATCAGCGTTTGCGCCAGGAAACGACCTTGATTAAGGAACGTTTTGCGGCGGAAGGGATTCACTTGCTTATTGAAGCGCCGGCTTATTATCGGGAGCAGTTAAAAGAATACCTTATATCCTAAAAATTTGATACAATAGAACACAGGAGGAATGTACATGAATGTAAAAGATATGGCACGTGCGATGAAACACGATGCACCCGCTTTAGCGGCTAGCACTATTGAAATGCGTAACGATGCCTTAGCTCATATTGCCTCAGCGATTGAAAGCAACGCGGAGAAAATTTTTGCGGCCAATCAGGAGGATTTAGCGTTAGCTGATGAAAATGGTGTCAGCGCAGCGGTAAAAAAACGTTTAAAATTTGATGAAGGAAAGATGAAAGATGTCATCAGCGGCATCCAGATGTTAATGACGCTCGATGATCCGATTCATCAGGTCCAGTTAGATCGTGAATTAGATAAAGGTTTAGAGTTAAAGAGAGTGGCGGTGCCAATTGGTGTCATCGGAGTCATCTTTGAAGCGCGTCCTGATGCCTTAGTGCAGATCTCGACCTTATGTTTAAAAAGCGGGAACTGTGCGATTCTCAAAGGCGGGAAAGAAACGGCCCATACAAATAAAGTGCTATTCGATACTATTTATCAGGCGGCCATTGATAGCGGTCTGCCACGTCACTGCTTAGTGCAGGTATCGGCGCATAATGAAATTGATGAATTATTAACCTGTGAAGGGGATGTCGATTTACTGATTCCAAGAGGATCGAATGCCTTTGTCCAGTATATTATGAATCATACCAAGATTCCAGTGATGGGACATGCCGACGGGGTGTGCAGTATTTATATCGATGAATACGCTGATATGAAGAAGATTATTCCGTTGGTCATTGATGCGAAAACCCAGTATACGGCTGCCTGCAATGCGGTCGAAACGGTCTTAGTTAACCGGAAGGTAGCGAAGGATATTTTGCCAATGTTAAAAGAGGCATTTGATGAGGCGCATGTGAAGATGCATGGCACTCATGAAGTTAATGAGATTATTCCGGTAGAAATTATGGAAGATTTCCATAAGGAATACTTAGACTTAGAAGTTTCTCTTAAATGCGTCGCGGATGTGAAAGAAGCGGTGGATCATATCAATCAGTATGGTTCTCATCATACTGATGCGATTATTACTGAAAATCAGGAAAATGCGGACTATTTCTTAGATCGTGTTGATTCAGCTGGCGTATATGTCAATGCGTCCACGCGCTTTGCGGATGGCTTCCGTTATGGCTTTGGCGCGGAAGTAGGGATTTCGACATCGAAAATCCATGCCCGCGGGCCGGTTGGTTTAGATGGCTTAGTCACTTATAAGTATAAGCTCTATGGTCATGGTCAGATTGTAAGTGATTATGCCAGCGGGAAAAAACAATTCCATTTTAAAGATCTCGATTAAGATACTCACGGAGTATCTTTTTCATCATGGAGGAGACAATGAACAGATTAGAAAAACAGATGGCTTTTGCCTTAAAAATTGATGAAGAAAAAAATATTTTACGTCAGACTCACTTATCACATCACGGCCGTCGGGAAAACGATGCTGAACATGCCTGGCATATGAGTATTATGGCTTATTTACTCAAAGAATATGCCAATGAAGAGATCGATCTTGCCCATACGATGATGATGTGTCTGATCCATGATATTGTGGAAATTGAAGCGGGGGATACATACGCTTATGATGAAGAGGGAAAAAGACTCAGGCTGCGCGCGAAGCCTTAGCGGCGGATCATTTATTTGGCCTTTTGCCAGAGGATCAAAAGCAGGAAATGATCGCATTATTCAATGAATTTGAAGAATCGAAGACGCCTGAAGCCAAGTTTGCTCATGCCATGGATAACCTTCAGCCGTTCATGTTAAATGATGCGAATGACGGCGGCGACTGGCGCGAACATGGCGTCACAAAAACACAGGTCTATGGCCGCCAGAGTCGCACTGCGGAAGGCTCGTTAGCTTTGTATGAGTACACGGATAAAATATTACAGAAACATATAGCGAAAGGAGATATTAAAGATGAATAATGTTTTAGACAAGCTCAAAGGCGGATTAATTGTATCCTGCCAGGCCTTAGCAAATGAGCCTCTCCATAGCTCTTTTATTATGGGACGGATGGCTTTAGCCGCCAAGCAGGGCGGAGCCGTTGGTATTCGTGCCCAGTCTCAGGAAGATATTTTAGAAATCGAAAAAACCGTTGAACTGCCGATTATCGGTATTGTTAAAAGAAATTATCCCGATAGTGAGATTTATATTACGCCAACGAAAAAGGAAATCGAAGAATTATTAGGGACCCGCTGCGAAATCATCGCCCTTGATGCGACCAGTCGTCAACGGCCAAAAGATGAGAAGATGAGTGATTTGGTGAAGATGATTCATGATCATCAGCGCCTCGCGATGGCTGACTGTTCTACTTATGAAGAATGCGTAAACGCGCAAAAGCTTGGCTTTGATATTGTCTCGACGACGCTGACTGGCTATACCCCTTATTCGCATCAGCTCGATCATCCGGACTTTGCGCTCATCAAAAAGCTCAGTGATGATTTATCCACGCCAGTGATTGCGGAAGGAAAGATCCATACCCCAGAAGATCTCGCCAAGGTCTTTGACTGCGGCGCTTTTGCGGCGGTGGTCGGCGGCGCAATTACGCGTCCACAGGAAATTACGGCGCGCTTTGTGAAAGCTTTACAGTAAATCTTTTTCCATCAGACGAATAAAAGCGTAAGTATCTTTCGTCCCATATATTTCTGGGGGAATCGTATAAATCGGGCAGGAATAATGAGCGATTGAAGTTTGTTTATCGGCGATTTGTGGAGCTAAATACAAAGCATCCAATGGGGAGTCTGGGCTGAGCTGATAAAAAGCGAGCGGCTTGGTCGTTAACGGGGCATCGGTTAATGATAGTGCCGCATTGACCATCTGGGAAAAGATCGTCGCCGTAAAGCCGCCATCACAGACAATGCCTGACTGATAAAGACGCTCTTTGGCATGCTTGATGAGCGAGGCATAAAATTCCCGGTACATCTTCATGAACTGAGGGATGGTCTGAAAAGCATAATGGAGATAGAAGACATATTCTGAAGTGCTGTTTCTTTTGATCGCTTCTTCCACAAAGCCTTTGTGCCAGAGCGTGATGATGCCAGTATAATCATGAGCATAAAAACCAACACTTTGGTACATATCATTATTTGCAATGGTGCTCACTTTGATGCCATCATGTTCTTGCTGGTAAGTGAGCCACTTGAAAATGATGGGGGCATAAATATCTTTGAAAAATGAATCCATAATTACCTCACTACATTTATTTTATCATAAAGTGAAATGACCGTCTTCAATGAATTTTTTTGGGAGAGGTCTTTTCTTTTCTATTTTCAAATGCATATGGTAAAATAGAGAAAAGGCAGGTGATCAGTAATGGGCAGAAAATTTGTGATTTCAGATCTTCATGGACAGTTCGTTCTCCTGCAGTTATTACTTGAGAAAATTCATTTCACTGATGAGGATGAGCTGTTTATTTTAGGCGATATTATGGATCGCGGCCCTAATAGTATTGATATTTATTATTTTGTGAAAGAAATGCCAAATATTTATATGATTAAAGGCAATCATGAAATTATGATGCGTCAGGCGTTGGCGCAATCCTTGAAATACGATGACTTAGACGATCCCCGCAATAATGCCTTCCGTCTTTGGAAACAAAATGGCGGCTATAAAACTGTCAACAGTATTCGCGAATTCTTACAGAAAGATGCGATTGCCTATAGTGAATACTTTGATAATCGCCGAACCTTTATCAAAGAAATTATTGCCTTTATTGATTCCTTGCCTAATTATTTTGAGTTCACCTTCCAGGGCACCCACTACGTGCTCGTGCATGCCGGCGTTGATCCCGAAGCCAAAGGCCCCGCCGATACCGATCCGGAACTATTATGCTGGATTCGTGAGTATTTCTATTTAAGTGAATGTGATCCCCATATTACTTATATCTTTGGCCATACGCCATTATGTTTTATTAATGAAGATGGGTCGTTCAATGTCTGGTATGATCCTGATTATCATAATAAGATCGGGATTGATGGCGGCCTCGCGGTAGCGGATAAGGGGCAGTTAAACTGTCTTTGTCTCAATGATGGCAGTGTGACGGTTTTACCTTATAAGATGGGGCAAATGGAAGCCATTGATGCACGCGTTTTAGAAGATCACAAGAAAATATATGGTATGTAAAGCAGCTTCGGCTGCTTTTTCTGCATTTCATGAACGTTTTTTGACCACTTAGGCAAAGAAGTGATACATCTTGTACAAAATTGCGTATGATAAAGAGGCAAGGAGGGGTGATCATGAAAGTCAAAACCAATATATCCCCAAAGTTTCAGGAAACCTATGCCATTATCTGCAGTGACGCTTTGAATGAGGAAGTGGAGGAAGCGGTTGCGATGCTAAGTCATCAAAGTCAACCGATCGTGGTGTTAGATCGAGGAAGGCAAGTCATTTTAAAACCCGCTGATATTTATATGGTAAAAGTAGAAGGACGAGACGTGTTCATTTATACGAAGCAACATCGCTATCTCAGTCGCAAACGGCTTTATAGTATGAAAGAGCAAGTGCCTGATTTATTACAAATTTCTAAAAGTACCTTAGTCAATAAAGCCTATCTGGATTGTTTTGAACCAGGTTTTAGCGGCAGTCTGCTTATTAAACTGGAAAATGGTTTATCCGATTATGTCTCTCGGCATTATTTGCCAGCTTTTAAAAAATATTTAGGATTATAGGAGGCGTGTTATGAAAAAAGTTTTACAAGCCATTTTGATGAGTATAGCTATGGCGTTTACATTATTTTGCCTGATCGGCGTGTATATGGATTTTGCATTCCGTGGCCAGATGGCATTTACTCATTATCGTTTTACTAAAATGGTCATTGGGGCATTATTCATCGGTATCGGCTTTGGCGCACCAACATTTGTCTATCAAAGTGAACGTTTGCCTCATCCGATCAAAGCGCTCATTCATATGGGCATGGGCTTAACGGTTTATTTGACTGTCGCCTTTTTTGAAGGCTGGATTGATGGGGCGCATTTCTGGCCGCAGCTTTTTGTTCAGGTAGGCACGTGTTTTGTCATTTATTTAGGCTTTGTTTTATATTATCGTCATCAGGCGAAGACGCTTAATCAGGCATTACAAAAAAAGAAGCATTAAAACGCAAAAAAGAGGTCAAATGACCTCTTTTATTTGGGGGTATTAGTACATGCTAGCACCTTGTGGCATAGCTGGCATGTCAGGTTCCTTCTTAGGTAATTCAGCGACACCAGCTTCAGTTGTGATGAATAATGCAGAGATGCTGGCCGCATTCAATAAGGCACTTCTTGTGACCTTAGTAGGGTCGATGATGCCGGCTTCATACATGTTGACCCATTTGCCGTTCTTCGCATCGAAACCAACATTCTGATCAGCTTTCTTCTGCGCATCAACGATATCTTCTTCGTTGTAGCCAGCGTTTTCAGCGATCTGCGTAACTGGAGCTAATAAGGCATCCAAGACAATGTTCATACCTTTCTGAACATCAACATTATCATTATGTAACTGACCTTTAAGTTCTTTATAAGCTTCCGCTAAAGCTGCGCCGCCACCGACAACGATGCCTTCTTCAACGGCTGCTTTCGTCGCATTTAACGCATCTTCGATACGTAATTTCTTTTCTTTTAATTCAGATTCTGTGGTAGCTCCAACTTTGATCGTTGCGACACCATTTGATAATTTACCAATACGTTCCTGTAATTTCTTCTTATCATAATCTGATTTGGTATTTTCTAACTGCGCTTTGATTTCTGCAACGCGGGCATCAATAGCAGCAGACTGACCATGACCGATTAAAGTAGTGCTGTCTTTTGTGACAACAACTTTCTTGATCGTACCTAATTCTTCAATGGTTAAATCAGAAAGCTTCATATTTAAATCTTTATTGTAGAATTTGGCGTTTGTTAAAACGGCGATATCTTCAAGGAGATCTTTCTGGTTATCACCAAAGCCAGGCGCTTTTGTGGCAACAACATTGAAAGTCCCTCTTAATTTGTTCAAGACTAATGTAGAAATGACTTCATTTTCGAAATCTTCTGCGATTAATAACAATGGTTTATTCGCCTGAACAACTTTTTCTAAGACTGGTAAGATTTCCTGTAAGTTAGAGATCTTCTGGTTGGTTACTAAGATTAATGGATTATCCATTTCTACTTCCATCTTATCGGAATCAGAAACCATATAAGGTGAAACATAACCTTTATCATACTGTAAACCTTCATTGACTTCTAAAGTGTCTTCGAAAGAGTTAGAGTTGTCGACATTGATGATGCCATCACGGCCAACTTTATCCATTGCGTTAGAAATCAATTCACCGATATGTTTATTGCCTGATGAAATAGAGGCAACGGCAGCAATATCTTCGGATGTTTCCACTTTACGAGAGTTTTTAATCAAAACTTCAGCGACTTTCTGCGCTGCTTCTTCAATACCTTCTCTCATTAAAACAGGGTTCGCGCCTTTATCAACAGCTTTCATGCCGTTTGTAATCATATCACGGGCCAAGATGGTTGCGGTCGTTGTCCCATCACCAGCAACATCGTTGGTTTTGTTGGCAACTTCATAAACGAGTTTTGCGCCCATATTTTCAAATTTATCTTCAGGTTCGATTTCCTTGGCGATTGATACACCATCATTGGTGATCAATGGTGATCCATAACCTTTATCCAATACAACATTTCTGCCTTTAGGGCCAAGTGTTACACTAACGGCATCAGCCAAAGTGTTAACCCCTTTTAACATTGATTTACGTGCATCATTACCAAAACGTACTTCTTTTGCCATGATTTATTTCCTCCTATTCAACGGATGCAAGAATATCTTCTTCATCGATTACTGTATATTCAACTTCATCTAAAGTCACTTTTGTACCTGAGTACTGTTTAAAGACAACTTTATCACCGACTTTTAAGCCTGATTCACATTTTGGGCCGACAGCGATGACTTTCCCGATGCTAGGTAATTCCTTTGTCTCAGTCGAAAGGATAATACCGCTAGCGGTTTTCTGTTCAACTTCTTCTTTCTGTAAGACAACATTTTTATAAAGTGGTTTTAACATGTTTGTTTGTTCCTCCTTTTAGCACTTGCATTACTCAATTGCTAATGCTTATTTTACCCTTATTTGGCACATTGTCAATAGGAGTGCTAAAAAAATCAAAAAAGTTTCCCGAAAGGGAAACTAGTTCGCTGTTTCGATGGGAGCTACGGGGGTTTTCATCTCTTTAGAGGTGAGGAAAGCAATAAAGCTCAGTACTAAACCAAAATAGAAAGAGAAGAAACGCCATAACATCATACTAGAAGTTGTATGCACATGGCCTAAGAAACTAAAGAGAATCATATAGCAGCCTTCACTGCCGCCAGAAGCGCCAGGAATCGGTAAGAAAGTATTAATGAGGTTAATGATGGCGGCTAATGATAAGAAGTTAATAAACTGACTGATATGAACTGGAATATGCAAGGCTAAACAGGCAAAAAACGGGGTGGAATAGATAATTGTTAGCTTGACTAAATTACCAAGGCAGGCTTTCACAAAGAGTTTTTTGTTTTGTTCCAAATGACTGATTTCCTTGCGGAAACGGCCTAAGCTGTCTTCAATTTTATAACGCGTCGCTTCGGGATCTTTGACGATGTGGATCTTCGCTAAAAAAGTGATCACATAACGGGAAACGAAGTTATGAAACGTTTTTGATTTCGCCGCTAAAAGTAAAGCGGCGGTGACCCCAAAGTTAATGAGGAAGCCGGTCAAGGCCATTAACGTGACATGCCAGCCTTCATGCATGAAATAAGGGGCCTGCACTAACATGATGAGAGCGGTAAAGAGAATCATGACGACCTGGTAAGAAATAAAGCACATTAGTAAAATACTCGTGGCGGCAGTCGGGGCGACGCCCTGATGATTGAATAAATAGACCTGGGCAAACTGACCACCGCTAGAAGAAGGGGTGATATCACTAAAGAGGGTGCCCACTAAACCATTCACAAAGCCTTGTTTGAGGGTGTAATCCTTTTTGTACTCACGGGCAAAAAGGGTTGTCACCAGACCATCGGTTAAGTAATAGCCAATCATGATGACTGCTAAAACAAACATCCAGCGGATATCGGCATGAGCGATCGCGTTCATGACATTTTTGACTTCATGACCAACGGAGAAATATAAAGATAGACCACCCACTAAAATAATAATCAGGGTGTTGATTAAATAACTCTTTTTACTCGTCATAATCTTGCCTCCATACATTTATAGTATCAGTTATTTATGAACAAAAAAAGAATTACACACCATTCATAAAAAAAGCTCGCTTAGCGAGCTAATGACCATAGGTAAAGGTGATGATCTGGACTTCATTTTTAGCCCCGAATTTATAAGGATAAAGGGGACTAGGCGTGACGCCGTTAGAAATCAGTAAGGTAGATTTCTTTTTGGTGTAAGTGCCATGGGTATAGGTTTTAGCATGTTTCACCTTAATTAATGAACCAATCAGCGGGAAGGTTAAGTAACCGCCGCCGCTATGGCCGGATAACTGCAGGGATGTATGCCCCGCGATCGTCGTAAAACTATCGGGATAATGCGTAAGGACAATAGAGTAATTCGCACTATGTAATAGACTGGTCTGCGGCGTTGTGCTCAAACCATAGAGATCGATCTCTTTATCTTTATAATAGATCGGCCGTTCTTCATTATTCAAAACTTCAAAGCCGCCATCATTAAGCAACGCAGTGACTTCTTTGCCTTGACTTTCATCTTCATCCCCTAAGACGGCAAATTTCCCATAAGGGGCTTCGACGCTTTTTAATGCCTGAATCGTCTTTTCTGAAGAAAAGATTTTAGAGTAATAGAGATCCCCGCCAAAAAGGGCCAAATCAATATCTTTAGTGGATAATTCTTTGAGGATCTGCGTCAAACGCGTCAGATCAGCTTCGGTCTTTAAATGGACATCACTGATCATCGCAACCTTGAAACCATCAAAATCTTTCGGAATGCTTGTCGATGCCACATTTTCCTGAGAAAAAGTGTAGGCAGTCTTCGAAAAGGCTGCCACATAAATGACATTGATGACAAGAATCAGGGCTATGATCCCGGCAAAGAGAACATAGACCCGTTTACGTAACTTAAATTTGCGAGCCATACTAGACTTTCTTGTTCATGATGACCGGAATGATCATCGGATGACGTCGGGTCTGCTGGTAGAAGTATGTTTCAAGGGTATGACGAATCGTATTTTTGATTTCGCCGAAGGTTGTTTTAGAACGTAACTGTTTCGTTAAAGCGTTACGTACCAGGTTTTCACCTTCCCGGATGAGTTCCTGGGAATCTTTCATATAAACGAAACCACGAGACATAATGACGGGTTTATTTAACAAGGTGCCGGCATGGGAATCCATCGAAATGAGAACAGCTACCATGCCATCTTCTGATAAAATCTGACGGTCATGTAATACTGCGGTCGATAAACCGGTTAAATCATTGCCATCGACATAAATATCATCGGCATGGACACGTGGTCCGACGCGACATTCGCCATGATTGAGTAAGAGGGTGTCGCCGTTGCTTAAGATAAAGCTGTGGTCTTTGGCACCGCCCACTTCTTCATATAATTTCTTATGGATCACTAACATACGGTATTCCCCATGAATTGGGAAGAAGTAACGTGGTTTTGTCAGTAAGAACATCAGTTTCATTTCTTCCTGCGAGGCATGACCGGATGTATGTAAGTTAGAAATTGAAGAGTTTTCGAGTACGGTGGCTCCCGCCCGGTATAATTTGTTGATAACGTTATTGACACTTGCCTGGTTTCCCGGAATTGGGTTTGATGAGAAGATGACTGTGTCACCTGGTTTGATCTTGACCTGGCGATGGGTGCCATTCGCGATGCGGCTTAAAGCAGCTAAAGCTTCCCCCTGGGAGCCGGTACAAAGAATCAGAATTTCATCATCAGGAATATGTTTCGCTTCTTCATTAGAGATGAAGAAACGATCCGGTGCTTTAATATAACCGAGTTTACGGGCGATGGTAATGTTGTTCGCCATTGAACGGCCATAAATCAGAATCTTGCGGTTGAAATGCACCGCCGCATCCACGATCTGGCCGACACGTTCGATATTGGATGCGAATGTGGCGACGATAATGCGGTGTTCGGCTTTACGGAATTCTTCCTGCACCTGCGAAGCGACTTTCTTTTCGCTAATTGAGAAGCTTGGCACTTCGGCGTTGGTCGAATCGGCCATCAGTAAATCGATACCCGTTTCGCCTAAGAAAGAAATCATCTGATAATCAGCGGGACGATTCACCGGCGACAAGTCAAATTTGAAATCTCCGGTTTCCACAATGCGGCCATTAGGCGTATTGATGACGATGCCGAGAGATTCTGGAATCGAATGATTGGTATTAAAGAAACCGATGTTAAAATATTTTGTGCGGACCGATTTGGTGTGATCGATCTGTCTGAATTTCGTCGCTTTGGTTAAGCGATATTCTTCGAGCTTACGCTGAATCATCGCGGTCGCTAACGGCGAAGCGTAGATGATAGGAATCGGCACAATCTGTAAGAGAAAAGGAATGCCCCCGATATGATCTTCATGACCATGGGTAATAAATAATCCTTTTATTTTTTTGCTGTTTTGTTTGAGATAGGTATAGTCAGGAATGACATAGTCAACACCTGGTAAACCTTCGGAGGCGAATTTTACCCCCGCATCAATGATGATGATTTCATCATCATGTTCGATACAGTACATGTTTTTCCCAATTTCATTCAGGCCACCTAACGCAAAGATCTTCGTATCTAAACCTCTTGCAGGTTTACGATTATTGCGGTTACGAGGATGCGTTTTGCGTCTATTATTCTGGTGAGGCTGCTTTTGGGTATTTCTCGTATTATTATTCATTTATGAATACTCACCTTTCTTATCTTGCTTAAGATGTACAATCTCTATTAAATTCTATTATAAAAGCATGAAACATGCAAATGAAAAGATACCTCTGGAGAATATTGCTTTGATGAGAAGGTTATAAATTTGCTTTCATAATTTGTTTCAAAGAAAAAAACGAAGCTTGGCGCTTCGTTAGTCAATGTATTTCTTCGCCGCTGCTAAGGCTAAAGAATTTGGGCCGATATGGCAGGCAACACTTAATGATAAAGGATCAACCCAGTTAACAGGATGATTGAAGGCCGCTTCAATTTCTTTGATGTAATCATCAGCCTGCTCTTTATCTTCGGTGTAAGCAACGAATAAATCATAATCATCCCAGTGCCGCTCTGCAATGTCTTTTTTAACGGCTTCGATCATGATCTTGCGGGCTTTCTTCATGGTGCGGGCCTGTTCGAATTTATCAAGCTTTTCTCCCTGAATGGTAAGAATGGGCTTGATCTTTAATAAAGAACCGAGCGTGGCTGCGGCAGGAGTAATACGGCCGCCGCGTTTTAAATACGTTAATGTTGGGACCGTGATATAAATTGTCGCATCCATCTTTCGGGAAACTAAGATATCGGCGATTTCCTGAGCGGTTTTGCCCTGCTTGACAAGTTCTAAGGCATCATAGACGTTTTGTCTTAAAGTGACGGAAATACGCTGGGTATCTAAGACAAAAACTTTGCCTTCAAATTCATCATCTGAGGCTAACATTGTGGCGCTCTGACAGCTGCCGGAAAGGCCGGAACTCATAGGAATGTAAATCACAGCATCATGATCTTCTAAGGCCTTCTGCCAGGCTTTACTTAAGTCGCCTAAAGCGGGCTGTGAGGTTAATATTTCAGTATTTTCATCACGAATCAGCTGATAGAACTGATCCTGAGTTAAGTTGATATCTTCTTCATAGGCTTCGTGATTAATAGTAAATGGCATGGGGATCACTGTGACGCCTAAGTCTTTCGCCTGGGCCTGGGTGATTCCGGAATTACTATCAGTCATTACGGCAATATTCATAGTTTCTTCCTCCTCAAATCATGTCTATTTTATCGTATTACGGCTAGAAATCAACAAATTTTCCTTTTTTTGTATATCAAAATATTCTTGTTTTATGAAAATGAATCCGTATAATGGCGCTTAGGTGATAATAATGAATAAAAGTCTAACAATAACAGAAAAATTTATCGAGAGTCTTTTTGATAACCTGATTCATTTAGGACAGGCCTTATTAATTATCCTGATCGGTTATATTATTTCAAAGGTTGTTTCTAAATTTATTATGCGGGCGATCCAAAAATCGAATCGTGATGAAATTATCCTTAATTTCTTTCACACCTGCTTACGCGTCGGCTTTGGTATTGTCGTGGCGATGATGGCCTTATCGCAGCTGGGGGTCAATGTGACATCTTTATTAGCTGTTTTCACAACCGTATCCGCGGCCATCGCCTTGGCGTTAAAAGATACCTTGGCCGAAATTGTCGATGGCATGAAGATTATGTTCTCTCGTCCGTTTGTGAAAGGGGACGTCATTGAAGTAGATGGGGTCACAGGCAAGATCCAGGAAATCTCTCTGCTTTATACTTTCTTATTAACTTTGGATAATAAGCGGATTGTCATTCCTAACTCCACAATGGCCAATTCGCGTTTGATCAATTATTCGAGCGAACCGTATCGCCGTGTCGACTTAACGTTTGATGTCGGCTATGACTGCAGTATTGATCATGTCAAAGACGTCATTCACGATGTCGTGATCTCGAATCCGCTTTGTGCCCGCGAGCAGGAACCGTTTGTCCGTTTAACGCAGTATAAGGATTCTTCAATTACGTTCAGCTTAAGAGCCTGGACCAAAACGGAGAACTATGAGGAATTTAAATTTAATATTGTCGAAGAGATCAAAAAGAAATTTGATGAAGAAGGCATCGATATTCCGTATCCACAGCTCGATGTCCATATCAAAGACCATCTGGATGCATAAAACTGATAAAAATTTATCAGTTTTTTATTTTCCAAAATGATAAAAAGCCAGCAAAAATGAATAAAAGACGAAAAATAGGGATAAAATCAAGCTAATTAAGAACAATATATTACAACGAGAAGAAATTATCTTGTATAAAGTGACGGATGTAAACGCTTCTAAAATTGTGAAATCCAGAAAGAATACATAGCTTCTTAGTAAAAAACACAAAAATTATTGGATAACGATTTGACTTCCGCTTATGTATGGAGTATATTGAATACAAGGTTAGAAAAAACCGACGGTAATAATTTCATAACGGAGGGGATAATTTATGAACACCGCAAAAAAAGTTGTGGCACTGACATTGAGCGCAGCTATGCTCGCTGGATGTGGCAGCTCAAGCAGTAGTGCTACGAAAACATTCAACTTTGCTGCCGACACGGATATTTCTTCATTGGATTCCACGGTAGCGACCGATGGTACTTCATTTGACGCCATCCATGCTTTTACAGATGGTTTGGAAATTGTCAATGAGAAAGGACAGACAGCACCTGGTATCGCTAAGTCTTATGATGTTTCGAAAGATAAGAAGACTTATACATTCCATTTAAGAGATACGAACTGGGTTGATTACTCTGGCAAGAAGTATGCGAAAGTAACGGCGAATGACTTTGTTTATTCTTGGCAGAGAATCATTAAAAATGCTGGCGAATATGCTTATATGTTAGGCTCAGGAGGCGCTAACTTAGTGAACGCTGATAAGCTTATTGCCAAAGGTGCGAAAGCTTCTAAAGCCGAATTAAATACTTTAGGCGTTAAAGCAAAAGATGATCAGACATTAGTTGTGACCTTAGCTTCACCAGTCCCATTCTTCATTGGTCTGATGACATTTGCCTGCTACTATCCAATCAACGAAAAATTCGCTGAATCAAAAGGCAAACAGTATGCTGCTACATACAAAGATGTTTTAACCAATGGCGCATTCCGTATGACCGCTTGGACAAAGGGTAAATCTTGTGATTTCACGAAGAACACTTCTTACTGGGATAAGTCAGTTGTCAAACTTGATGGGATGAAATGGCAGTTAGCTGTTGATCCTAAATCAGCGGCCGCTTCCTTCGATGCTGGTAACTTAGACTATGCACCATTAACATCATCATTAGTTGATAAGTATAAAAACAACAAAGCGTTCTATACATATCAGGATGGTTTCTTACATTATTTAATGCCAAACCTTAAAAATAAAGCTTTAGCGAACAAAAATATTAGAAAAGGTTTATCTTTAGCCTTGAATCGTGAAGAATTATGTTCTAAAATCTTGAAGGATGGCTCAACTGAATCAAATGGGTTCGTTCCTAAGGGATTATCTAAATCACCAAAAGGTGTAGATTTCCGTGCTGACGTCAAAGAAGATTATACTAAGTATGATCTGAAAGAAGCGCAGAAAGCATTCGATAAAGGCTTAAAAGAATTAGGCAAGAAGTCTATTGAATTATCTATTCTTTATGGTACTGATGAAATCGCAATGAAAGATGTTGCTGTCTTCACTCAGTCATGCTGGTCTAAATTAAAAGGCTTAAAACTGAACATGGTTGCAACTGTTAAACAGGACCGTGTCAATACCCGTGAACCAAAAGGTGAATTCGATATTTCAGTAACACGCTGGGGTCCTGACTATGCTGATCCAACAACTTACTTAAATATCTGTACAACAGGTAACTCATTCAACCGTGGTAAATGGTCTAATAAAGAATATGACAAGCTTTGCGAAAAGATTCGTACGGAATCTAATTTAACAAAACGCTGGGATATGATGAAGAAAGCTGAAAAGATCTTAATGGAAGACTATGGCGAAATCCCACTTTTCGATAAAGGTGGCTGCGCATTAAAGTCTACGAAGGTTAAAGGCTTAGTTCACATGTCTGCTGGTGTTCCTTACACATTTGCATTCATTGATATGAAATAAATAAGGTTTTTAAAATAGTAAGTCGAAACACATTATAGCACTGCTATAATGTGTTTCTTATTTATATATGACTTATAAATTTCTTAGTAAGGAAAGGAAGGAAGACTATGGATAAATCCATGTTAAAGTATATCGGGAAACGTCTGTTGATTTCAGCTGTGACGTTATTCGTTATACTCACTGTCTTGTTCTTAATGACAAGATTAATGCCAGGTTCTCCTTTTAACTCAGAAAAGCTATCCAAAGCACAGATGAAAGTTGTCGAAGCCAAGTATGGCCTCGATAAGCCTGTCTTTGTGCAGTATTTGAGTTATTTGAAGAACATGGTAACAGGAGACTTCGGGGTTTCCTACGTCCTGTATAAAGACCAGAATGTTTCTTCACTGGTTTTTGATGCAGCTAAAATCTCATTCGCTTATGGTATTGCAGCGACCGCTTTAGGGACTGTTGTCGGGATGATTCTCGGCATCATCGCCGCGTTAAACCGTAATACCATCTGGGACACAATTGCCACAATTATCTCAGTATTAGGTGTTTCAATCCCTTCATTCGTATTCGCATTATTAATGCTGATGTTATTTGGTGTCAAATTAAGAGTCCTGCCAACAATGTTTGATGAATCGGATCCGATTATATCATCCATTATGCCGGTCATCGCCCTCAACTTATCCGTTGTGGCGAACGTTGCGCGTTTTACGCGTACTGAAATGATTACTGTTTTAGGCAGTGAATACATGACATTAGCTCAGGCGAAAGGGTTAGACCGTCGCACGCTGATTATGCGTCATGCGCTGCGTAATGCGCTGATTCCAGTTATTACGGTCTTAGGCCCAATCTTAGTCAACTTAATGACTGGGACATTAGTTGTGGAACAGATCTGCTCTGTTCCAGGGTTAGGGAAGTTATTAATTAACTCCATTCGTTCTAATGACTACAACATTATTATGGCATGTTCGTTCTTATATGCGTTCATGTATATCATTATGATGTTAGTGATCGACGTCTCTTATGGTCTGATTGACCCTAGAATTCGTTTAGGAAAGGGGGACTAATCGATGGATGACTATAAATTTCAGCCGGATGATTTTGAATTAATCGGCGATAAACAGAATATCATGATCGATGAGGTAGAACCTGCCCGTCCTTTATGGAAAGATATCTTAGCCCGTTTCTTTGAAAACAAAGGGGCGGTTATCGGGGTAATCCTGATTATCTTAATTACTTTAATGGCGATCTTTGCGCCAATCTTCTCTAAATACACTTATGATGGAGTAGATACAGCGAATATCAACTTAGCACCAAGTGCTGCCCATTTGTTTGGAACGGACTCATTTGGTCGTGATTTATGGGCTCGTCTTTGGACTGGTACCCGTATTTCTTTATTCATTGCCGTGGTGGCCGTTGTTATCGACGTCGTTGTCGGGATGACTTATGGGTTAATCTCTGGTTACTTTGGCGGAATGATCGATGCGATCTTACAGCGTATCCAGGAAATCATTAACTCCATTCCAACATTAGTTATCTTAACAATCTTATTAACGGTCATGAAACCTTCTTTAACAACCGTTATCTTAGCCTTAATCTTTACCGAATGGATTCCAATGTCACGTATTACCCGTGCCCAGGTTTTAAAGGTTAAGGAAGATGAATATGTTTTAGCATCCCGTACTTTAGGGGCGAGTGATATGTTCTTAATCTTTAAAGAAATCTTACCAAACATCTTTGGTCAGCTGATTATCATGTCCATGATGACCGTGCCAAATGCGATCTTCTACGAAGCTTACTTGGCTTTCGTCGGCTTAGGTTTAACTGTTCCAAGAGCATCTTTAGGGACATTGATCAATGATGGTTTTGATTATTTCTTAGTCTATCCATATCAGATGCTGATCCCATCAATTGTCTTAGCAGTCTTAATGTTAAGCTTCAACTTATTTGGTGATGGGCTCCGTGATGCCCTTGATCCAACTATGAAGGAGATGTAATTATGGCCAAAAAAGAAAAAATTCTTGAAATTAATGACTTAAATATCTCTTTCAAAACTGAAGGAAAGAAGTTAAAAGCCATCCGTGGCGTTAACTTTGACTTATATGAAGGAGAAACGATTGCCATCGTTGGGGAATCTGGTTCAGGAAAATCCGTTACAACGAAAGCCGTTATGGGCATCTTAGCGAAAAACGGAACGATTGATTCAGGGGAAATTCTCTATACCTGGCATGATGAAAAAACGGGTGAACCACATACTGTGGACATCTGCAAATTAACAGAAAAGGAAATCCAGAGAGAAATTCGTGGTCGTAAGATTGCGATGGTCTTCCAGGATCCAATGACCTCATTAAACCCAACCATGACAATTGGTAAACAGATCATGGAACCAATGATCTATCATTACCATACGCCAAAGGAAGAAGCATGGAAACGTGCGGTACAGTTATTAGATGAAGTTGGGATTGTCAATCCGGAAGCCCGCATGAAGGAATATCCACATCAGTTATCAGGCGGGATGAGACAGCGTGTCGTTATCGCGATTGCTTTAGCCTGCGATCCTTACGTTCTCATCTGTGATGAACCAACAACGGCTTTGGATGTCACTATCCAGGCGCAGATCCTCGAATTAATTCAGGACTTACAGAAGAAAAAGAATATTTCTGTTATCTACATTACCCATGACTTAGGTGTTGTCGCGAAAGTTGCTGACTTCGTCAACGTTATGTATGCTGGTAAAATTATTGAAAAAGGGACCATTGATGAAATCTTCTATGATCCTCGTCACCCTTATACATGGGGGCTTCTCTCAGCGATGCCGGACTTAGACACCGATGATGATGAATTATATACAATTCCAGGGACGCCGCCAAACTTAACCCATGAAGTGCAGGGGGATGCCTTTGCCCCACGTAATAAATACGCTTTGAACATTGATAAGCGTCTTGAACCGCCAATGTTCTCGGTGCCTGGCAGTAAGACTCATAAGGTCGCATCGTGGTTAATGGATCCACGGGCGCCAAAAATTGATATGCCAGAATCATTACGCAAGAGAATTGATAAAATGAAGAAAGAAGGTGCTGCTCATGAATAAAGGTGAAACAATTCTTGAAGTCAAAGATTTAAAGCAGTACTTCAAAGTCTCACGTAAATTGACTGTCAAAGCCGTGGATGGGATCTCTTTTGATATCAAAGCCGGCGAAACCTATGGTTTAGTTGGGGAATCCGGTTCAGGTAAATCAACGACTGGTCGTTCAATTATCCGTCTGTATGAACCAACTGGCGGCCATATCATTTTCGAAGGACAGGATATTTCCGGCCATATGAGTAAACAGGCGATCAGTACTTTACGTACTAAGATGGCGATGATCTTCCAGGATCCAATGGCCTGCTTAAACCCACGTAAAAAAGTTATTGATATCGTTGCTCAGGGCTTAGATATCCATCATGCTTATTCTTCAATCGAAGAAAGAAATGAAAAAGTGTATAAGATGTTAGAGATGGTCGGTTTATCAAGAGAACATGCCAACCGTTATCCACATCAGTTCTCTGGTGGTCAGCGTCAGCGTATCGGGATCGCTCGTGCTCTGATTATGCATCCGGATTTAATCATTGCCGATGAAGCGATTTCGGCCTTAGACGTTTCCATTCAGGCCCAGGTTGTCAACCTGATGAAGAAAATGCAGAAGGAAACGGGAGCAGCTTATTTATTCATCGCCCATGACTTATCAATGGTTAAATATTTCTCTGATCGTATCGGGGTTCTCCATTTAGGCCACTTAGTGGAAACAGGCACATCTGAAGAAATCTTCGCTAATCCATTACATCCATATACTAAATCTCTGCTTTCAGCTATTCCGCATCCTAATCCAAGAGTGGAAAAGACGAGAAAGTCATTCACTTATGACTATGCGACAAGCGGTCTGGACTATACGAAAGGCAAACAGCAGAAGGTCACTGATACCCATTTTGTCTTAGCGACGGATGAAGAATTTGAAACGTTTAAGAAAAATGCAGGAAAACCATATTAATTTTAGTAAAAACCGGTATTTTTACCGGTTTTTTCATGTCTTGGAAATAATATGCATGAAATATCATTAAAATAGAATGAAAGATATCAATATATTAAAATGTGACATTTTATGTAACACATAATTCAAATTCAGTTCATTTTCATAAGGTATGATAATGGATTTTTACAATTTTTCGCAATATTACATCTGTCATATGACGAATGTCAATATATTTATGTGACAAATGTTGTGACACAATAAAACCCATATTTTATTGAACAAATTATGAAAATGGTTACAATAGGAATTGCGAATTCGTTTACATTAACTTTTTTGAAGCTCTGACGAGAGTTGTATTAAAAAATAATAAAAAGGAGAAATTTTATGGTAGGAATTGTCATTGCCAGCCATGGAAAATTTGCAGAAGGCATTTTCCAGTCTGGATCAATGATCTTTGGGGATCAGGCCGATGTTAAGCCTGTAACACTGTTACCTAGCGAAGGTCCAGAAGACATCCGTAAAAAGATGGAAGAAGCAATTGCCACTTTCTCACAGCAGGATGAAATTCTATTCTTAATCGACCTTTGGAGTGGAACACCATTCAACCAGGCCAGCGCATTAATCGATGGTCATGAAGGTCACTGGGTTGTTGTTACTGGTTTAAATTTACCAATGCTCATTGAATCATATGCATTACGTCTTGGCACTGAAAGCGCTGCAGACATTGCGTCTCATGTTGCAAAGACATCTAGAGAAGGTATCAGAATTTTACCAGAAACAATTAAAGTTGAAGGTGAAGATGAAGCGGCTAAACCAGCTGCTCAGGATGCTGCACCACGTGGTGCAATTCCTGAAGGAACAGTCATCGGTGATGGCCATATTAAATATGTTTTAGCTCGTATCGATACGCGTTTATTACATGGTCAGGTCGCAACGGCTTGGACCAAAGCAACACAGCCAAATCGTATCATCGCTGTTTCTGATAACGTCGCAAAAGATAAGTTACGTAAACAGATGATCGAACAGGCTGCGCCACCAGGGGTTCGCGCGCACGTCGTTCCAATCGACAAAATGTGTAAAGTCGATAAGGATACGCGTTTTGGTAATACGAAAGCCTTATTGTTATTCGAAAACCCTGAAGATGCTTTAGCAGCTGTTAAGGGCGGCGTCCAGATTAAAGAAATCAACTTAGGTTCAATTGCGGCCAGCGAAGGCAAAGTTGTTTGTACAAAAGCCGTTGCAATGGATCAGAATGACGTCAAAGCGTTAGAAGAATTAACAAAATTAGGTATTAAGATTAAAGTGCAGAAAGTCCCAGGAGATCCTGTTGAAGACTTCAATGCAATTATGAAAAAAGCCAAAACAGAATTACATATGAATTAATCAGGAGGAAATTTATAATATGAACGCTATTAACATTATCCTGGTTATTGTCGTAGCATTCTTAGCTGGTATGGAAGGGATCCTTGATGAATTCGAATTCCATCAGCCAATTGTTGCTTGTACATTAATCGGGTTAGTTACTGGCCATTTAACTGAAGGAATCATGCTTGGTGGTTCTTTACAGATGATGGCATTAGGCTGGGCCAACATCGGTGCAGCCGTTGCACCAGATGCTGCCTTAGCATCCGTTGCATCTGCAATTATCATGGTTTTAGCTTTAAACGGTGGTTCTCACGTTAATACAAAAGATGCCATCTCTGCATCAATCGCTGTAGCCGTTCCACTTTCAGTAGCCGGCTTATTCTTAACTATGTTATGTCGTACAATCGCTATCCCTATGGTTCATGCGATGGACAGATGTGCTGAAAAAGGTGACTTTAAAGGCATCGAAGTATGGCAGATCTTAGCAATTTGCTTACAGGGTATTCGTATTGCCATCCCTGCAGCTGCATTATGTGTCGTTCCAGCTAAAGCTGTAACAAGCGCATTAAATGCAATGCCTGCCTGGTTAACAGGTGGTATGACTGTCGGCGGTGGTATGGTTGCTGCCGTAGGTTATGCAATGGTTATCAACATGATGGCAAACAAAGAAGTATGGCCATTCTTTATCTTAGGTTTCGTTTTAGCTGCAATTTCTGAATTAACATTAATCGCTTTAGGTTTAATTGGTATCTCTTTAGCCCTGATTTACTTAGGATTAAAAGAAGAAGCTAAAAAAGGCGGAGGAAACGGCGGCGGAAGCGGCGATCCTCTTGGCGATATCTTAAATGACTATTAATACTGAAGGAGGAAAAACAAATGGCTGAAATTAAGTTATCAAAACATGACCGTTTCTCGGTATGTTGGCGTCATCAGTTCCTTCAGGGGTCATGGAACTATGAACGTATGCAGAATGGTGGTTGGTGTTATTCAATCATCCCTGCAATCAAGAAATTATATACAAACAAAGAAGATCAGATTGCCGCTTTAAAGAGACATCTGGAATTCTATAACACACATCCTTATGTATCAGCTCCAGTTATGGGTGTAACCTTAGCTCTTGAAGAAGAAAGAGCTAATGGTGCGGCAATCGATGACCAGGCTATTCAGGGTGTTAAAGTCGGGATGATGGGCCCACTTGCTGGTGTCGGTGACCCAGTATTCTGGTTTACTGCTCGTCCTATCATTGGTGCCTTAGGTGCATCATTAGCAATGTCTGGATCTATCGTTGGTCCATTACTATTCTTCATTGTATGGAACGTTATGCGTTTCGCATTCTTATGGTATACTCAGGAATTTGGTTACCGTGTAGGTACTCAGATCACCAATGACTTATCTGGTGGTCTTCTTGGTAAAATCACTTCTGGTGCAACTATCTTAGGTATGTTCATCATCGGTGCCTTAGTAGAACGCTGGGTATCAATCAGCTTCACACCTGTTGTTTCAACTGTTCAGCAGCAGAAAGGTGCTTATATCGAATGGGATAAATTACCAAAAGGTGCAGCTGGTATCAAATCAGCCTTAGAACAGTACGATTCGTTAGGTGCAACTGGTTTAAATCAGGCTAAAGTGACAACTTTACAGGGTAACTTAGATCAGTTAATTCCTGGTTTAGCAGCTGTCTTATTAACTTTATTAATCTGTAAATTATTAAAGAAGGGTATCTCACCAATCGCTATCATCATCGGTTTATTCGTTGTTGGTATCATCGGACGAGTTTGCAACTTCATGTAATCTAAAGGAGAAATATTATGGCACAATCATTAAATACAAAGGTTGATTTCACAATTGCGGCTTCTTCTCACCGTGGTCTTGGGACAACGGGGAAAGTGATGGTCGGGGATCATGCCTTTGAATATTATAATGATAAGAACGTCGAAGATTATATTCAGATTCCTTGGGAAGAAGTTGATTATATTTCCGCTTCAGTCCTCTTTGGAAAATGGATCAATCGCTTTGCGATCTTTACCAAGCGTAATGGGTCTTTTACCTTCAGTGCTCCCGATAACAAGCAGTTATTAAGAGCGGTGCGTAAGTATGTGCCAGAAGAGCGAATGTATAAATCGCTCAATTTCTTCCAGGTGATTGGTCGCGGTCTTAAAGCGATCTTCATCAGAAAATAAAGTTTAAAGGGTGTCTTCGGGCACCCTTTTAGTGTTATAAGAGGCGATCATTTCTTCATGGGTGATCGCTTTTTGTGCTTATAAATTGCTGAGGTTTTCAATTCAAATAAAAATAGTACCCGCAATGGGTACTATAAAGTCTTCATGATATCCTGTAATTGCTTTTTGACAACTTCGATGAAGTACTGATCATCTGATTCTAATGGTTTTAACAAGTCGAACATCATGAATCCGGATAAAGCTGCTTCATCAGGTTTAATTGCTGCAAAATATTTAAACTTCTTTAACAGTTTGCGATAGAAGAGGGCAAACTTTTGCACATTATCTAAAGGAATAAAGTTCTCTAAAGAAGAGAAAGTAATAATGATATCAAATAATTCGTTATAGAAGGTATCTTCCTCGATGACTTCAGGGAAGTAAACGGTATGCGCTAAAGGGGCTGGATCATAGGAATCATGAATCTGATAAGAAATCGTAAAGCCTTCTAATGGATTTAAAACGTCCTCCATGTCAGAAAGATTTTTCTCTTCCCCATTCATAACGATCTTCGTATGGTTCTGATCGTCTACGCTAAGTCGCACGACGCCGCTTTCATCATCAGCGTTATTGGCTATTAACTGGGCCATCTTTTCTTTAAGGGTTTGATAAGCCTGAAGACGTGCCTGATCCTGATCTTCTTTGGTATCTGCATCAAAGATATTAAACGCATAAGAGGTTTCATAATGCGTCAAATGATCAGTTGATGTTGGATAGATTTCTAGAGCGCGATAATAATAGCGCTTGCCGCCAGCAATATCGCGTGTAAACTGCATCAGGCCAAAGAAATGACTGTCTTCACCTTTCTTGATTACAAACTTAGGCACAAAGTCCGGTAAAGTCTGTCCTTTTTCATCCACGTATTGTAATTCATTACGAGCCTTTTCAATCGTTACTTTCGCTGGTGCTTTCACTTCTTTTAAGTAAGCACCGTTGATCCGATCAAAACAACTAGCGCAGACCTGAGCTTCCAGGGCGTAATCATCAAGATGGATCTTTTTTGTGGCATCGACTTCACGGCCGCATAACTCACATTTCATGAAAATATCACCTACCATATTCTTTTCTTTTCCTTATTGTAATGGACTCAATTTATGAATGCAATGAGAATAGACAAGATTTTGAAATGGTAAGGGTTACATATTCAAAAAATAGCTAAAAGACGGTTTTAACGTAAACGAGACGGCCAATAATCTGAACTGGGAGCGTTGCTGCTTCTAGAGCGGAGAAGTAACGCGCGCTCACCTGTGGGTTGGCGGCTTCAAGAATGATCATGTCTTCTTTTTTGATCACGCGTTTGATGGTCACTTCTTCACCGCCAATTAAACAGACGGCAATTGTCCCGCTTTGGACATCCTGACAGGATTTGATATAGGCGAGGGAACCATCCATAATACCTTCGCCAATCATCGAATCACCAGTCACTTGTAAAAAGTAATCACCTTGACGATTTTCCGCGGCTGTCACGTCTTCGTAGCCTAAATAGTTTTCTTCCGCATATAAGTTATAGCCCGCCTTTACATAGCCGAGAATCGGTTTTTTAAATTCGATCACCTGACCATTTAAGACGGCTTCCACATCATAGCCAAGGGCCTGGGAAAGCTTTTGCAGGGTTTCACTCTGCAGTTTTTTGACATCACCATTTAACCATTTATGGATTGTGGATTTGGTGACGCCAAGACGTCTGGCCATTTCTGAGTTATTGATTTGCTGTTCTTCTTTATACTGTTGAATGAATTCTTTTAATTCCATAGTATCACCTAACAATAATATAGCATATTATGATACAAATAAAAAGGAAGAAAGCGGATGATATATACGAAAGTTTCTAAAGAGATTGTATTAGGAAACTTTATCTCTATAATGGGGAGTGAAGGGAGTGATTGAGATGCGATTTATTGTCCATAGTGACATTAATCATTGTTATGCGCAGATTGAGGAGATGATGCATCCTGATTTAAAAGCGGTGCCGATGGCTGTTGGCGGACATGAAGAATTACGTCATGGCATTATTCTTGCAAAAAATGATTTGGCGAAAGCTAGCGGCGTGAAAACAGCGATGAGTTTGCGGGAGGCGCGGCAGGTTTGTCCGGATTTACTCATTATTCCGCCACATTATGACGATTACATCTATTATACGACCAAGGTGAAAGATATTTATCGACAGTACACTGATGCAGTCGAAAGTTTTGGCTTAGATGAAGCATGGATTGATTTGACGCATTCGCAAGCGCTGTTTGGCGATCCGGTGATGATCGCTCAAACGATTCAAAAGCGTGTCTATGAAGAATGCGGCATCAATGTCTCAATGGGTGTTTCTTATAATAAGATCTTTGCGAAGATGGGCTCTGATCTTCATAAAAAGCGCGGCTTTGATGTGATTATGCCAGATAACTATCAAAAGATCATCTGGCCTTTACCAATTGAAGATCTTTTCTATGTTGGCGTGCGGACGGCGCCGAAACTGCGAGCCCGGGGAATTGGCACGGTGGGCGATTTGGCCACCATGCCCAAAGGGATCATTAAAAGCTTTTTAGGCAAGATGGGGGAATACCTCTGGTATTTTGCTAATGGCTATGATGAAAGCGAAGTCCAGCCGCTTTATGAAGGCATGAAATCGGTTGGCAATGGGATTACCACCTGTAAGGATATGAACGGCCTCAATGATTTAAAAATCGTGCTTACGATTCTTTGTGAAAGCGTCGCTACGCGCCTGAAGCAGGCTGGCTTAAAAGGAGCGGTCGTACGGATCGGCTTACGCGGCAGTAATTTACGTTATTTCTCGCGTCAGCGTAAGTTAGAGCGGGCAACCAATGTCAGTTATGAAATTCTTGATATGGCGATGACACTAGTGAAAGAAAATATCCGTGATGGTATCTTTCGCTCTGTTAATGTGACGGTATCTTCGTTAAAGAAAGATGACGGGGTGGAACAGTTATCGCTGTTTGATGATCTGGAAAAACATGACTGCCATAAGCAGTTAGATCAGACCATTGATGCTATTCGTGAGCGTTTTGGCTATCATGCCATTGGTAAGGCGATCGTCTTAGAAGATAAGGAATTAGCTGACTTTAATCCCTTAGAAGAAAATGTCATTCATCCGGTGGGGTATCTGAAATGAGAAGTGCAGTCGATGTGGTTATTGTGACAAATAAAGAAGGACTTATGCGACCATTAATTATTATCTGGGAAGAGTATGGGGTGAAAACAAAGCATTGGATCAAGCGTATTGTACAAAAACGCCCCTGCCTGGAAGGGATGCTTTATGACTGTTTTTGTGAAGGCCAGCTCATGCGCCTTTATTATAAACAGGGCTGTTGGCAAATAGAAAAGATCTAGCGCCCTGCGCTAGATCAGATTACTTGTTTTATTGCCGTCTTCATCGGTTTTGGCGATATGTTCTCGGGTGACATAAATGCCTCGGCGATACAGAGAAATATTGATCAGACGAGAGAGCGTGGCGTAAAGCAAGGCGGTGATCGGGACGCCGGCCACGACGCCGAAGATGCCCCAAAGGTTGCCAAAGAAGGTAATGCCGATCAAGACATAGAGACCGCTGATGCCGACTTTCTTGCCGACGATACGCGGGTAGACGACGTTGCCTTCGAACTGCTGGGTAATGACGAAGAGCACGATAAATAAGAAGATATCCTTAGAATCTGCGGCCGCCACTAAGACGGTGCCGATACAAAGGGTCAAGAATGAGCCAAACATCGGAATAAATGAGAACAGGAACGCGCAGACGGCGATCAGTTCCGCAAAGGGAAAGTGAAAGACTTTGGTCATAATGTAGATTTCGGTCATAAAGACGGTCGCTTCTAATACCTGACCGGTGATAAAGCTATTGAAATAATGTGAGCCTTCTTCGCAGATTTCGAGAATCTGTACGGCGCGTTCAGCGCCAAAGAAGTAACATAGCACTTTTCTAAACTGAGTGATATGTTTCTCTTTATTGAAAAGCAGGTAAACGGCCATAAAGAAGGCTGTGATCGTAGTGACGGTGGTACCGGAAATGGAATTGACGACGCTTGCTGTCGAGGCGTTGTCATCACTCGTCACAAAGTTGCCTAATGTGGACAAAATGGTATTTAAATTGACGGAATCAAAGAAGTTGTTGACATCGCTGGTCGTATAAGTCTTCTTGAGATGAAACGTACGCGTCATTTTGTTGAGCCAGTTGGCTAAACGGACGGCATAATCATTCAGGTTGGAGAAGATCATCGAGATGCTGTCTCCGATACGTGGGACAATAATGCCGGTAAAGAGAACGATAATCAAAACAAAGACGGCGAGCGTTGAGAAGATCGCGACAACGCGCTTGGTATCTTTTTTGAAATTGAAAAGCTTAATCTTTTTGCCGAGGCGGTCGAATAAATGTTCAAAGCCGCGCATCGGAATATTTAATAAAAAGGCGATCACTAAGGCGATATAGAGAGGGGTCGCGAGGGAGGCGACACTTAACAGCCAGTCTAAGACGTTATTGAGGTGAAAGACGATATAGGCGAAGATGATCGCAAAGATAATATAGAAGAGGAATTGATCCTTCCGGGGATTAATTCTTTTTCTTTTAGGTTCACTCATAAAAGTCACATCCTTTATTCTTATTTTAACATAACTGCACTGCGTTTTTTTAGAAATCCACAAGATTGGAAAATCAATTGATAGTTGCTAAGCGGGGCACATTTCGCTAGAATAGGGCTGAAAGGGGCGAAAGCGATGGCACGGATTTTACCACGGCATACGACAATTTTATATAACCTTCTCTTAGTGGGAACGATTCTCGTGACAGGGTTTAATCAGCTGCCGAAAAATGCCATGAAAACGGAGAAGATTTCCGCTAAGGATTTTTCTTATGAGGTCTTAACCCAGGATGCGGCTTTATGCGCTTATGGCCATATTGCGACGCATGATTCGTCCGCTTTTGAGAAAACGCAGATTATTTTGGATGCCGATGACCGGGTGGCTGGTTATTCATTAACGAATGCACAAAGTTTTACGAAATATGTCAAATATACCGGGGCGCATAAAAATGATCTGATCGGTTCTCAAGTTGCTCAAAAAGTCGCCTATTCTTTTTTATTGACCGGCGATGTTATCGCCGTGACGAATAAAAAAACGAATCAGGTGGTAAGGAAGATCGATAATGCCCGTATCACCTATTTACGGATTCCTTATATTGTTTCAGAGGATGGCAATAGTGTAACCTTTATGAATCAGGTGAAGGAGAAACGCACCGTTTCTTATTCGGTTTTTAAAGATGCATTATCGAATTTGAGTATTCGAACATCGATTCTGATTCGTCGCTCGAGTGAAGGCATTGATAAGAAGTCATCAGTGACTTCCCGCTTAAGTGAAGAATAGGTTTTTAATAAGAAATGTGCTATAATGCCCTGGAAGGAGGGGACGATGTGAATACTATTGTTATTAATAAAATTCTTGTTCACATGATTGATTTTGAACATCGGAAAATTCATTTATCAGATGAATTTGCGACGCTCAATGATACAACCCAGGATTATTATCAGAAAAAAGTAGAAAAGGGTTTAAACTCTAATCAAATCAAACAGGTCGTTGTGGGCTCGATGCATGAAATGATGCTCAGAGCTAATCAGATGATTGAAAGCGATGAAAAGTTTAAAGAGCAGGCCAAAGAAGTCACTGAGAAGTTCTTTAAATTAGGCAGCGTGATCGAAGGCATGCCAAACTGCATGGTTTTGCATGTGGATTGTTATAAAGACGGAGATCGCGTTGTGGCCGCGTTAAAACTGAATTATAAATTTGTACCGGTATCGGTGCTAGATCCGGATAATGTCCGCATTTCCCGCGCGCAGACATTGCCAGGCATCGGCGCGCCAGTCGATGAAGCGATTATCGTGAATGTCGATCGTCACAGTCTCTATTTAATTGAAAAGAAATATGCCATTGATGGGAAATTAGATACGTATTTAAATACGCAATGGATCAAAGGCGAAGAGAGATTAACGGATCGTCAGAAGGTCAGTGCGATGACCAAAGTGGTCAAAAAAGCGGAAGCCAATTATTCGGTGAAAGATAGTCAGGCGATTGCCCTGATGAAACAGCAGCTGAATCAGAAGGTTATGCATCAGGAAGTGATCAAACCGATTGAAATTGTTCAGCAGGTGTTAGCGAGCAATGACCAGGCGGCTGAAGAATCCAAAGAAAACCTCAAAAATTTAGGGGTGGATAGTGAGGATACAATTAACGCGAATACGTTAACGAGTGCCATTGAAAAATGTAAAATCACGACAGATACCGATATGAGTGTGACAGTGAGTGTCGAAGACTATGTGAATAAGAATAATATTGAAATTCGCGAAAACACTGATGGAACGAGCGATATTATCTTAAGTCATATTAATGAAATAAATGTAAGATAAAAACAATTTTTGAAAGCGGTTTGAAAATTAATGGAAATATTTCCCGGATCCTGTATAATAAGTATATATGATGGAGGAAATATGTATGTTAGATGATTTCTTGATTAAATTATATCATGAAGGAAACTGTCTTGAAGCTTATAAGCTTTTCGGTGCACATCCCGAAACAGTGGATAATATCGATGGTGTGCGTTTTACTGTCTATGCACCTAACGCTCGCTCTGTGCAGGTGATTGGTGATTTCAACAACTGGGACGGTCACAATGATTATATGGAACGTCATTACAATGGCGGGATCTGGACCAAATGGATTCCTCATGTAAAAGATTTCCAAATGTATAAATATCGTATTGAGAAGGCTGATGGCGGCATGATTGAAAAAGCCGATCCTTATGCTTTCTTTAGTGAAATCCGTCCTGGTACGGCTTCTAAGGTTTATGACTTACGCGGCTTCCCATGGACTGATGGGGACTGGATGAAAAAGCGTACGAAAAACTTTGATCGTAAGATGACGATTTATGAAGCGAACTTAGGATCATGGAAATTAAAGAAGCCATTTACGGATACGGAAGACGGCACATTCTATTCTTATGAGGAATTATCGGAAATGATTATTCCATATGCGAAAGAAAATGGGTTCACGCACTTAGAATTAATGCCATTAAATGAATTCCCATTTGATGGCTCATGGGGTTATCAGGCAACTGGTTACTTCAGTGCAACGTCGCGTTATGGTAATCCAAAACAGCTGATGCATTTTATTGATGAATGTCATAAAAACGGCATCGGGGTTATTATGGATATGGTATTAGCGCATTTCGTTAAAGATGCGCACGGCTTACATCAGTTTGATGGCGGCTGGGTTTATGAATATGGTGATGTCAATCGCCGTTATTCAGAATGGGATTCTGTTTATTTTGATGCCGGGAAAGAAGAAGTTCGCTCATTCTTAATGTCAGCGGTCCATTTCTGGGCTGAAGAATTCCATATTGATGGGATCCGTTTTGATGCGGTATCCAATATGTTATACTGGAAAGGTAACAAGTTTATCGGCGAAAACGATGGCGCAATCGAATTACTCAAACGTATGAATAAACGTATGAATGAGGAATATCCAGGCGTTATGCTGATCGCTGAAGATAGTACCGACTTCCCATTTGTGACAAAACCAGTGGATGAAGGCGGTGTCGGTTTCGACTATAAATGGGATATGGGCTGGATGAACGATACCCTTCGCTATTTCAAAGAAGATCCTGTTTATCGTCAGTATGACCATAACCTTTTAACGTTCTCCATGATGTACTTCTACTCAGAACGTTTCATTCTGCCATTCTCACACGATGAAGTGGTTCATGGCAAAGCGACGATTCTGAATAAGATGTGGGGCTTAAATGATGATAAGTTTGCCCAGGCTAAAGCATTATATACATATATGTTTACACATCCTGGTAAGAAGTTAAACTTCATGGGCAATGAACTTGGCGAATACAAGGAATGGGATGAAAAGAAAGCGTTAGGCTGGGAAATCCTGAAATATCCACAGCATGATTCATTCCACCATTTCTTCGCTGATTTAAATAAGCTTTATGATGAACATCCAGCATTATGGAAGCTTGATTATGATCCGGAAGGATTTGAATGGTTAGTTGTTGATGATAACCAGCAGTCAGTCTTTGCTTATGCAAGACATGATCCAGATGGTGACTGTATCGTTGTTGTCCTCAACTTCATTGGCAATAAACATGATGGTTATACGGTTCCGGTTCCATTTAAGGGCACGTATACAGAAATCATGAACACAGATGAAGGTAAGTATACAGGAAGTAACTTCCTGAATACCAAACCAATCAAATCAGTTGATGGCACTTGTCTGAATCAGGATCAGTCTATTACTGTGAAATTAGCACCATTTAGTGCTTGCGTCTTTAGTTATAAGGGGAAAGAAACCTTAGCAACGAGAAAAGCAAAACGTGAAGCGGCTGCAAAGGCTGCCCAAAAGGCAAAAGAAGAAGCTGAAAAACCAGCTGAAAAACCAGCTGAAAAACCAGCTGAAAAACCAGCAAAAGCGCCAGCTAAGAAAGCGGCAGCGAAAAAAGCAGCATCCAAAACAAAGGCTGCGCCAAAAGCAAAAGCGGAAAGTAAAACAGTAAGTAAGACAGAAACGAAAAAGGCACCATCAAAGACGTCTAAAGCGACAACGAAGACAACACGCAAGACTGCCACGAAGACAGCAGCCAAGACGTCAAGAAAAACGAGCACGCAGAAAAAAGCTGCGGCTGACAAAAAGTAATCGGGGGTAAAAAATGTTTAAAACTAAGGAAGAATTTAAATACGAGTTCTCTAAACGAATTATTGAATCGTATGGTCGTACTGTTGAAGAATCACACATTACAGAAAAATTCATGGTTCTTGAAACAATGGTACGTGATTATGCCAGTGTCAACTGGGCAATGACCAAAATGGCCATTCAGCAGAAATCAAAGAAACAGCTTCATTATTTCTCAATGGAATTCTTAATTGGTCGTTTACTGGTTAACAACATGATGAATCTGGGTATTTATGATATTGCGAAGGAAGGTTTAGCTGACTTCGGTATCAATATTCATGAACTGGAAGAATTAGAAGCAGATGCTGGTTTAGGGAATGGCGGTTTAGGTCGTTTAGCAGCTTGTTTTATGGATTCTTTAGCCTCATTATCTTATCCTGCATTCGGTCATACTATTCGTTATGACTATGGCTTTTTCAAACAGAAAATTGAAGACGGCTATCAGGTCGAAGTACCAGATCAGTGGCTTCATTTAGGTTATCAGTGGGAAGTACGTAAACCAAAACATTCCTGCGACGTAAAATTCTGGGGGAAAGTCATCTGGGATGATAATGAACAAAAATGGAAACATGTTGATGCGGAAGCAGTCCGCGCAGTTCCATATGATGTACCAGTGGTTGGTAATGATACCATCATTACAAATACATTAAGATTATGGAAGGCTGAACCTTCTGAAAATATTCCTTCTAATAAGGATTTCCAGCAGTATGCGAACGAAGTGAATCAGATCTGTCAGACCTTATATCCTGATGATTCAACATTAGCAGGACGTATTTTAAGATTAAAACAGCAGTATTTCTTTGTGGCTGCCGGCTTAAATTCTATTATCCGTGCACACTTAAGAGTGTATCCAGACTTAACAAATTTTGCGGATAAAAATGTTATTCAGTTAAATGATACGCATCCTGTATTAGTTATTCCTGAATTAATGCGTATCTTTATGGATGAATATGACATGGGCTGGGATGAATCATGGGAAATCGTAAAACATACTTGTGCCTATACGAACCATACGATCTTAGCGGAAGCCTTAGAAAAATGGCCAATCGATGTCATGAGAGACTTATTACCACGTATTTATCAGATTATCGAAGAAATCGATCGTCGTTTCGTTGGCTTCGTTAAGATGAAAACTGATGGTGATGAAGAAATCTTAAGAAAAGTACGTATTCTGAAAGATGGTCAGGTGCATATGGCAAACTTAGCCATTGCAGGTTCATTCTCTGTCAATGGGGTTGCAGCATTACATACTGAAATCTTAAAGACACGTGAAATGAAAGAATTCAATGACTTATTCCCAGGTAAGTTCAACAACAAGACAAACGGTGTTACACATCGTCGCTGGCTGGCTTACTCTAACCCTGAATTAACCGCGTTATTACACGAAACAATCGGGGATGACTGGATTAAGGAACCTGATTTATTATCAAACTTAAATAAATATGTCAACGATTCTATCGTTCAGGCTAAATTCTATAACGTAAAACAGCAGAGAAAACAGGTTTTAGCAGACTATATCAAAGAACACAATGGTGTCGAAGTTGATGTCAATTCTATCTTTGATATCCAGGTTAAGAGATTACATGCTTATAAACGTCAGTTATTAAATATCATGCATGTCATCTACTTATATCAGGAAATGAAAGCTAACCCAGATTTCCGTATCTATCCACATACCTTTATCTTTGGCGCCAAAGCTGCACCTTCTTACTACTT
>OCTW011614262.1_pt1 | contig 37177 bp, 22 predicted proteins | sample 1539671 | NCBI WGS metagenome assembly OCTW01 (sample SAMN02144230, study PRJEB22623) | gut metagenome | biome: sheep rumen | host: Ovis aries | place: New Zealand
ACGTGATCGACTCTTCCGTCGAGGCCTTCTCTGCTGCGCTTCAAGTCTTGAAGCACGATTGGTCGCATAAAAGGCCGAAAATGTGCTTGAGGCAGGGGCCCAGCAGTGGGGTGAAGCACGAAAATGCCTTCTGGTGATTCAAAGTGTGCTTCAAGAGTTGAAGCACAGGCGGCATCGTTACATTTTCCATCGCGCCAGGCTGGGGTGGCAACTAACGGCTTAATATACAGCATTTTCCGCATAATCCTCTGCGCAAAAAGCGCAGAGGATTATATGTAAACGCATGACTATCAATAACTTATCTGCCACCTCGCCAAACCGATGCGTCATTCAGGCAGAGGTCCGGCTCTTTGCGCCAAACCGCCCCCTTTCGTGCGCGAGGTCGCCTAAACTCATTATCGTAAAAAAGTCCGGCCGAGGGGTGGCAACCAAGCGCTTGATAATCAATGGATTGCATATAATCCTCTGCGCTTTTTGCGCAGAGGATTATACGTAAACACCTGACCAACAATAACTTATCTGCCACAGCGCCAAACCGATGCTCCTTCAGGCAGAGGTCCGGCTCTTTGCGCCAAGGTTAAACCGATGTTCCTTCGGGCGAGGTTCCGGCTCTTTGCACCAAGGTTAAACCGGTGGATCTTCGCGCTATTTGGTGGTGGCAGGGCCAGAGGAGAAAGGTGCCCGGACGGAGAAAACACAAACAGCGCTCAGCCACCCTGGAACGGGCATGACGCCCGACAACGGGGTCGCCCTCGTCGTAGCGGCTGCGCCTTTGCGAAGGAGCCCCGGGCGGAGCATCCCCGGAAACAGACAGAGATTACCAGCCGATGGTGACGGGGACGCCGTCGGGGCTGTTGGGGAAGCGAAGGAACAGGGTGCGGCTGAACGAGTCCCAGCTGGCAGACGGTGCATGGCCCGCAGCACCAGACGCAACAGCTGCACCACCCCCACCGGCAACGCCACCAAACGCAACGTCATCAGCACCAGGCCCCCCGGCAACACCACCACCCCTTCCGTCAACCGTGACCGTCTCCCCGGCGACGGAGATGGAGACGGGGGCGGCGGGAAGGAGGATGCGGGTGACGTTGTAGGTGTCCTCGGGGCCTTTGCACAGGTAGGAGAAGCGGCGGCGGGAGCGCTTCTGCTCGTACGCACGGCTGGCGGCGGCCAGGATGCAGGGCGCCTTTCCGGCCCGGGAAACATCGTAAAACAAAGCCTGTGTGCCGGCGGGGACCTCGCGCCGGGCGTAAACCGGCAATGCGGGGTCGTAGAGGTCCACGAGGCAGCCTTCGGCTACAAACGGCTCTGTCACAGGGCTTTCGTCCATCACGGCCACCACGCGGTACGGGCCGCGGTCCAGCACGATGGCATTGCTCGTTTCCATGGGGCCGATGCACGCCTGAACGGCCTCCAGCAGCGGTTTCTCGGCTCCGGCGGAAAGAACGAAGGCCGAAGGGTCCTGCCGGATGAGCGTAAGGCTCCCCCGGCCCACAGGATAGACGCCTGCGGCCAGACCGGCCGAGGCCTCGGAGCCAGCCAGCCCCAGCAAGCCGAAAAGATGCCCGGAGGGCGTTTCAAAGGTGTTTTCACCCGTATTCCACCATTCCTGCACGCTCTGGTACGGGTCGGTGTCCGTGCCGCAATAGACCAGATGCCCGCCGTCCCGCACCCAATCGGCCAGAAAAGTGTGGGCCGACGGGTCCAGCGGTTTCATGTTTGAATAGGTCATCAGCAGCACCTCCACACCTTCGAGCGCTTTGGCAAAACCCAGGTTTTCCAAATGCGTGATTCCCACCGGACGGCCCCGCTTGAGAAAAGGCATCGCCAGGCCGAAGAAGCCCGACAGCGAGGTATCCCGCTGGAACATCAGCGAATTGGCCATGAGCACCGACACGCGGGAGGGCCGCGCCGGAGCCACGGGCATATCCTGCAGCGCCCCGGTCATTACCTGCATCAGGGAGGCATAGGAAGCGGGAATCCGGGATTTTTCCTCCGACCCGGGACTCACCGGATACAGTTTCTCATAGATGCGCTCGGGCCAGGGCATGATTTCGTATGAGTCCACCTGGGGATAGAGCAGCTGCGCGGTGAAGGTGGCCTGGTAGTTGCGGCGGAAGTCCTCCCAGTCCCGCGGCCGGTCTTCGATGGGGTCGGTGAGGAACCAGAGCCGACGGCCGGTGGGAGCCGTCATGGAAGCCATGCAGCCATATTCCAGAAAAGCCGTCTCGAACACCCGCTCCCGCGAAACCCCGCCATAGCGGTTGAGGACCCGGGACGTGCCGGTCCACACCTGGGCGATGTACCCGTCCACGCAGGGAAGCGACGCCAGGGATGCTTCGGGGCTGACAATCTGCCATTGGGTATAGTTGATGAGTGAGTGCGTGGGCACATAGCAGCGGATGTCGCGGCCCAGGCTGCGGCCATATTCCTTGGCGTAGGTAAACGCCTCGTCCAAAGCCCGATAATACAAATAATATTTGAGTTTGGCGGTCCGGTACGCGGCCTCCGGAGACTCCTCCCGGCTCTGCCACGGCGTCCCGTAATACGCCTCCCACTCCCGCTTGAAGGCGTCGGAATAGCCGGCGGCCTGCCAGAACTCGGGTTCCTCCAGGAAAATGTGGTCCACACCGGCGTCGATGACCCGTTTGATCTGCCGCTCCTTGAAATACCGGAGGTAATTCTCCGTCGGGACGATATAGGGCACATGGCGGCCATGCCAGAGCGTGTCACCCGCGGCGGTCACCTGTCCTTCGTCCAGATGCGGCTTCCCGTCCCATCGGCCCAGAAAATAATCCTGGTAGGCGCCCCAGGCGATGCCGGTCATGAAATGCGTCTCGTAGCCCCGCTCGCGCCAGGAGGCCAGGCGGTCTTCCAGGGCACCGCCGCCGGGAGAGCCCGGATTGCCGCCCACTCCGTACACCATCACCGCATCGGCCCGGTTGTCCAAAGTGGGACGCCATCCCTGGGATGTCTGGAAAGTGGTTTTGGCGTTGTCCGGGGAGGGGGCACCGCAGGCTCCCAGAAGAATCAGGACCGGCAAAAAAGACGAAATACGGCACATGGAACCATTTTTTTGTAAAGATAGCCATAAATTGGGATATTATTTGACAAAAAAAACTTAACTTTAAGCATTCAAACAAACATGATATGAAAAAGACTCTCTTCACCTTTGCGGCCACTGCCCTGGCACTGTGCATGGCCGTTTCCTGTACGGACAAAAACAACACCCTCACCTCCAAGGAGAAGGCCGACGGATGGCAGCTCCTGTTCGACGGCCAGACGCTGGGCGGCTGGCGAGACTACAACGGAACAAGCCTCACCGGCCCGTGGGAGGTGGTGGACGGCACCATCCAGGCCGATGGCGGAGGCAGCGACGCCAACGGTTATATCGTCACGGATCGCGAATTTTCCAACTTCCACCTCAAATGGGAATGGAAAATCTCCCGCGGCGGCAATTCCGGCATGCTCTATCACGTGGTGGAAGCCCCTCGATACAGCGTTCCTTATGTGACCGGTCCCGAGTACCAGCTCATCGATGACGAGAACTGGGAGGCGGTGAACGGCTACCCGCTGGAGCCCTGGCAGCGCTGCGCCGTGGATTATGCCATGTATGTCCCCGATTTCGAAGCCCGTCAGCTGAATCCTGCCGGCGAGTGGAACCAGTCGGAGATCATCTTCGACAACGGCCATGTGACCTATCTCCTCAACGGCAAGGTTACCGTGGAGTTCGACGCCTGGACCCCGGACTGGCATGCCCGCAAGAACGCCGGCAAGTGGGAGAACGCCCCGGAATACGGTCTGGCCCGCAGCGGCCACATCTGTCTGCAGGACCACGGCTATCCTGCCTGGTTCCGCAATGTGAAAATCAAGGAACTCCCCTCCAAGCCCGCTGAGAAAGACCTCTTCAACGGAAAAGACCTCACCGGCTGGACCCTTTACGGAAAAGACAAATGGTATGTGGAAAACGGCGAGCTCGTCTGCGAAAGCGGTGAAGACTTCTCCGAATACGGCTACCTGGCCACCGACGATTATTATGACAACTTCGACCTCACCGTAGAGTTCAAGCAGGAGGCCAACGGCAACTCCGGCGTGTTCTTCCGCAGCACCGTCACCCCTCCCGCCATCGTTTCCGGCTGGCAGGTGGAAGTGGCTCCCAAGGGCAACGACACCGCCGGCATTTACGAGTCCTATGGCCGCGGCTGGCTGGTGCAGATTCCCGACGAGAAGGAAAACATCCTCCGGGAAGGGGAATGGAACACCCTCCGCATTCTGGCCGAAGGCAATCGCATCCAGACCTGGCTCAACGGCGAGCCCATGGTAGATATCACGGACGACAAGGTGGGTGCCGGAAAGGGCCGCATCGCCCTCCAGATCCACGACGGCGGCGGCATCAAGGTACGCTGGCGCAACCTGCACGTCAAGACCCTCTAAAACCTGCCGGATGAAACGCTTCTTCCCGCTCCTTCTGGCCGCATGCCTTCTTTTCGGCTGCAAGGCCAAAGACCATTACACAGTCATCATTTCCCTGGACGGAAGCCGCTGGGACTATGCCGATTACTACGACATGCCCTTCTTCGACTCCCTGGCCACGGTAGGCGTGAAGGCCCGGATGGAGCCGTCGTATCCCTCTTCCACCTTCCCCAACCACTACACCATGGCCACCGGCCTGGTGCCGGACCATCACGGCCTGGTGAACAACAGCTTCTGGAATCCCGACACGGAGCACGGTTATTCCCTGGGAGACCCTGAATCCCGCTACGACCCCCGCTACTACGGGGGCGAACCCGTCTGGATTACGGCCCAGAAACAGGGGGTGAAATGCGGCGTGGTGTACTGGGTGGGGTCGGACATTCCCGTCGGCCCGGAAGGGAACGAATATCCCACCTACTACCGCGTATGGGACGAGCAGCCGCACTGGGACTTCGACCAGCGGGTTGATGAAATCGTGCGCCTGATGAGCCTCCCCAAGGAAGAGCGACCGCGCCTGGTGATGGGCTATTTTGACGAGCCCGACCATCAGGGGCATGTGTACGGCCCCTTCGCCCCGGAGACCAAGGAGATGGCCGAGCGCATGGACAGCCTCATGCACGCGCTGTTCCTCCGCCTGAAGGCCCTTCCCCACGGAAACAGAATCAACTTCATCCTGACCGGAGACCACGGCATGACGGAAATCTCCCCGGAGCGTTTCGTTGCCTGGTACGATGTGGTTCCCGAAGAGTGGACCGAACGCATCGTGGGCAACAACCCTACCAGCATCTGGGCCCAGGAGGGTTATGTGGACAGTCTCTACAACCGCCTTTCACAGGTGGAGCACCTGCGCGTCTGGAAACACGGAGAAGTGCCCGGGTATCTGCACTATGGAACCTCCAACCGGCTGGGGGACCTCATTGTGGACCCGGAACTGGGCTGGCAGTTCAACTTCGCCCCGTCCCGCAACAAGGGGACCCACGGTTTCGACTGCAAGGAAACCGACATGATGGTGGCGTTCCGCGCCGTGGGACCGGACTTCAAAGCGGCTTATGAAGCACCCTACACCGAAGGCGAAAAGTCTTCGTTCCGCAACATCGACCTGTATCCCCTGCTCTGCAAACTGTTGGGCGTGAAACCGGCTCCGGTGGACGGAAAATTGGAAAGAATTCAACACATCCTCAAATAATGGCAAAACATTTCACCCTCCCCTATGAAGGCGGGCTCATCGAAAAGAACCTGCCGCAGGGCATTCTCCATTCCTACGAGAAAATCTGGACCCATGTGTATCCGGAATCCCGCCCCGCATCCTACGAAATTGCCGATTTTATCGTTAATTCCATCAATGCCCACAAGGACGGCCTGTTCCGCCTGGGGCTTACCACCGGCAACACGCCTACATCCCTGTATAATGAACTGGCCCGCCGCTGCCGCGACGGAAAAGTGTCGTTCAAGAACGTGGAGATTGTTTCCATCGATGAGTATTACCCCTCCTCGAAAGACGAGGCCCAGAGCCGCAACCACCTCCTTCACGACGCCCTGCTGGACAAAGTGGACATCCTGAAGGAAAACGTCCACATCCCCGACGGAACGGTTCCGCAGGAGAATGTGAGCAAATACTGTGTCCAGTTCGACGCAATGGCCCGGGGACTGGATCTCCTGGTCATCGGCGTGGGCGAGCAAGGGCAGGTGGGCTTCAACGAGGCCGGTTCCAACGAAAAGACCCGCACGCGCGCGGTACGCCTCTCCTATGCTTCCCGCAAGCGCCATGCCGGCAATTTCAACAACGACATATCGGCCACGCCGGACAAAGCCATCACCATGGGCATCAGCACCATGATGAGCGCCAAAAAGATTATCCTGATGGCCTGGGGCGAGGACAAAGCCCCTACCGTCAAGGCCATTTCCGAAGGGCCGAAGACGACGGATTGCCCCGCGTCCCTCCTGCAGAACCACGACCACATCTCCCTTTATGTGGACGAGGCGGCCGCCAGCCTTCTCACCCGCAGCGAATCGCCCTGGCTGGTGGGGCCCTGCGACTGGACGCCCAAGTTCATCCGCAAGGCCGTGGTCTGGCTGTGCGAAGTCACCGGAAAACCCATCCTCAAACTCACGGAAAAGGACTATCTGAACAACAACCTGAGCGAACTCCTGGAGGTGGCCGGACCGTTTGACAAAATCAACATCGATGTCTTCAACGACCTGCAGCACACCATTACCGGATGGCCCGGCGGAAAACCCAATGCCGACGACAGCACGCGCCCGGTGAAGGCCACCCCCTTCCCGAAGACCGTCCTCATCTTCTCCCCCCACCCGGACGATGACGTGATTTCCATGGGCGGAACCTTCATCCGTCTGGCAAGGCAGGGCCACAATGTGCATGTGGCTTATCAGACCTCCGGAAACGTGGCCGTTCACGACGACGTGGTGCTCCAGCACATGGACGCCGCCTTCCAGCTGGGCTTTGCCGACAAGTTCGCCGAAGTGAAGGCCCTGGTGGACAGCAAGATTCCCGGCGAACCGGAACCCCGCGCCCTCCTGGAGATGAAAGGGGCCATCCGCCGCAGCGAAGCCCGTAGTGCCGTGCGGTCCTTCGGCCTGAATGACGACACCAACGCCCACTTCCTAAACCTCCCGTTCTACGAAAGCGGCGGCATCAAGAAAAATCCTCGCACCCAGGCCGATGTGGACATCATCAAAGACTTGATTCAGAAGCTAAAACCCCACATGATTTTCATGGCCGGAGACCTGGCCGACCCGCACGGGACGCATCGCGTGTGCACAGAGGCCGCCATGGAAGCCCTGGACCAGCTCCGCGAGGAAGGAAACGAGTGGATGAAGGAACTCCACGTGTGGCTGTACCGCGGCGCCTGGATGGAGTGGGAACTGGGCCGCGTGGACATGGCCGTACCGCTGAGTCCCGACGAAGTGGTGAAAAAGCGCCACGCCATCTTCCGCCACCTCTCGCAGAAGGACATCGTCCCCTTCCCGGGCGAAGATCCGCGTGAATTCTGGCAGAGGGCCGAAGAGCGCACCCAGAACACCGCCCGCCTCTACGACCGGCTGGGCATGGCCGAATACCAGGCCATCGAAGTGTTCCTGAAGCTCTATTAACCGCAAGCCGGGTGGTCACTAATTTGTTGTGGCTCAATACTTTACGAATAATCCTCTGCGCTTTTTGCGCAGAGGATTATATGTAAACAGCTGACGGATAGCAACTTACCGGCCACCCACAGACAGGGTTTGAATGAGGTCGTCAAGGGTTTCGTAGAGGGCGGGGGCCGATTCGGGCGTAATGCTGCGGCAGGCAACGGCTTTGCCTACTTCGTAGGGGATGCATTCCGCCTCCTTCTCCAGCGCACGCCCCTTGGATGTGAGGCGCACGATGACCTGGCGGGCATCGGCCTGACCCTTTGTGCGGCTGATGAAGCCTTCCGCCTCCATGCGTTTGAGGAGCGGTGTCACGGTATTGGTCTCCAGGAAGAGTTTCCTGGCGATGTCGTTTACCGGTTGTCCGTCCTTCTCCCACAGCACCATCATCACCAGGTACTGCGGATAAGTGAGGCCGATGCCGCTGAGCTGCGGATGGTAGGCCTGCGTGATGAGCCGGGAAGCGGTGTACAGCCTGAAACAGAGCTGGTTTTTCAATTTGAGCTGCTCCTGCATGGGAATTAAAGCATTTCTTCGATATCCTTGGCGAAATCCTTGGGCTCGGCAACGGGGGCGAAGCGCTTGACGACGGAACCGTCGCGGGACACGAGGAACTTGGTGAAGTTCCACAGGATGTCGCTGTCTTTTTCCACGCTCTTGCTAATTCCCTTGAGCATCTTCTGGGTTGCCTTGGCCTTGAGGCCGTGGTACTCCTCGGTGGGAGCCTGGGTCTTCAGGTACTCGAAGACAGGTTCGGCATTGGGTCCGTTCACGTCGGTCTTGGCCATGAGCGGGAAGGTGACGCCATGGTTCAGGCGGCAGAATTCCTCGATTTGCTCGTTGGTACCGGGTTCCTGGCCGGCGAACTGGTCGCAAGGGAAGCCGATGACCACCAGTCCTTTGTCCTTATACTGCCGGTACAGGGCCTCCAGACCGTCGTACTGAGGGGTGAAACCACACTTGGAAGCGGTGTTCACAATCAGAAGGACCTTGCCTTCATAGTCTTTGAAATTCACCTCCGCACCCTTGTTGCTGAGGGTTTTGAAATCGTAAATACTAGCCATTTTCTGTCCGTTTTGTGCGGCAGCGCTCAGGGCGAAAAGGGCCGTAAGCGCTACCAGGATTAACTTTTTCATGAATTTTAGAGCTGTTTGATGAGCCAGTTCTGTTTGCCGATGAATTTGATCATGTCCAGCTGTCCCTGCATCCAGTACATATCCTCTTCCTCATCCTGGTAATAACCCTTGAGGAGGTCGAAGGTGGTGAGGTCTTCGGCCACGGCAAGGGTAGCCTTGCCCAGATTGGGGACTTCGCGGAGAGAGACCTCCAGATCGGCCTTCAGGAATTCTTCGGCATCGGTGAAGATGGTCTGGGCGGGAGCGGCCTCGACTTTGGCTTCGCCGCCAAGGTCGATGATGCGGTCGATGAATTTGTCCACCCAGCCCATTTCCTCGGTGGAATGGTCGGCGTACTTGTCGGCCAGTTTGGTAAGGCCCTGGGCTTTGAAAACCTTGCTCTGAACCTTGTGCTGCATGCTCTGGGCTGCGAGGCCGGTAGCATAGGCCTGCAGAATCCGGATAGAAGTCTGTGTGTTCATCATGTATATGCGTTTATTGGTTTATATCGTTCACGATGCAAAGATACGACAATTCTTTTATATCGCAAGCGATATTTTAAAAAATTTTGTGCGTGGCCCGTAAGCGGTTGTTTGTGAGGCACTTACGCAAAATCCTCTGCGCTTTTTGCGCAGAGGATTATATGCAAAACGCTGTGTATCAGCCGATTGCACGACACGCCAGGGAGGGCAGCGGAGGCTTCCGGACGGGACGGAAGGCCTCCAGGACGGGGCAACGGGCCACCGGGGGGGTCCGAAGGGGGCAAGCGGACCGCAAACGGCCGAGGAGGGTTACAGGCGGGCGACGATACCGGCGATCTGGTCACCGAGGCCGATGGTGTAGCCTTCCGAGCAGAAGAACAGGCGGTTGAAGCTGTCGGCCACCACCACCAGCGGGAGACGGCCGGCGCCGCTGAGCTTCTGGTCGGCCACGATGGCCTCGCGGATGCCGGCGGTGTCAAGGCCCAGCACGATGGGAATATCGGTGGGGACCGCGCCGTAACGGCCTTCCATGGCTTCTTTCTTGAGGCGGGCCAGGGCGTCGGCCGATTCGCACAGGAGCACGATGGGACGGCCCCAGGCGGCCAGGCGCTCGCGGGCGGCGATGAGGTCACGGATGGCGTGGTTGGTGGGTTCCTTGCCCGGCTCCAGGATGGCCACCACATAGAAACCGCGTCCCACGGCGGAGAGGAGGGACTGGCTTGTCTCGCTGCCGTCGGGGGTGAAAAGCTTCTCGGCATCCAGCGAGCCGATGACCGGCACAGCACCGGTGCCTTCGTCAATGCGGAGCGGCACGTCCGTCACCTTGCCCTCTTCCACGGTGAAGAACAGCATGGAAACGGGCACGGAGCCGTCGGAAAGGCGGTTTCCCGAAACCAGGAGATAGTCGCCGGCGTCCATCTTGAAGCCGTCCTTGAACACGTGGGCCCAGTCAACGCCGCCGCCCATATCCACTTCGCCCTCATCAAAAGCCATGAGCTTGGGACGGCCGTTTTCTATCTTGGAGAGGGAGAAGTGCGTATAGTACTGCGGATTGGCGATGGTTGCGCTGGGCTTGTAGGAAAGCTTGAGGACGCCCTTGGGGGAGACCGCGGCCTCGGAAGCGCCGTCAAAGTGCACATCCAGCCAGTCTTCTCCGGATCGGTACTGGACCTTGCCGGTCACCGGGTCCTTCTGCGCCTCGATGCCGTTGGCGCGGGCTGCACAAACGAAGAAGATGTCCCGGGAACGGGGATCGGCCAGGCGGCTCTCGAACACGCCGCGGGGCGACATGGGGATGCGCCAGGCCTTGGGATCGTCCAGGACGGTGATGTGGTCGCGCACCCAGTTCACCATTTCTTCAGGGGTGTTGATTACCTCCAGGAAATGCTCATAGAAATAGCCGTAGAAGGGCGTCAGGAACTCATTCTCTACGCGGGAGCCCAGGAAATTGTCGGTGCTGTAGTAGTCTTTGAGGTTTTCGAGGGTAATGTCGTGCAGGTCTTTTCCGCTCAGGGAGGCCAGCACGTTCTTCACGCGCACCTGGTTCTCCCAGCCGCGGAAGTCCTGGATGAGTTTCCAGTTGCCGCGGGCGGGCTCGCCGGCGGGGAAAGTGGCTTCATAAGCATGCCGCAGGGAGTCTTCGTAGGCAAAACGCCGGTCGTTGAGGGCGCGCAGCTCGGGGGTGACCTCCGGAAGCGTCACATCCTCCGGCGGGGGGACGATGGTGAAAGATTCTTCAGAATGACAGGAGGAGCCGGCTCCTCCCTTGTCCAGAACGACGGTCACCTCCTTGTCCTTGCCGAAGGAGGCGCGGGCATAGCCGTATGCCCCGTCCTTGGAGGCCCAAACAAGCATGTCGCCCAGGCCGGCGCTGGAGAAAGTGTGGCCGTCGGCATCCGTATATTTGGTGACGGCCGGATAGAATTCGGCATAGTTGTAAATGCAGAAATCCACACGGGCGCCCTCTACGGGGACCTCCTCAGCATCCACGACGGTAAAGTCGATGCGGGCGGTCTTGGCGTAGTTGTCGATAAGGTTCACCTCGGTGAAATTGGGGCTTTCCAGCACCACTTCCTCGGGGCCGTCATACTTGCCGAACACCTTGGTGTGCATGAGCATGGCACGGGAGGCGGGGGCGTTGAACCAGCCCAGGTTCAGGACCGGTTCGGGCTCGCAGGCCCCCATGAACCACCATTTTCCATCGGCCCAGGCTTCCACCCATGCGTGGTTGTCGTCGGTGTGGGCCCAGCGCGGGGTATATACCTGGCGGGCCGGGATACCCACGCTGCGGAGCGCCGTGACGCAGAAGGTGGACTGCTCGCCGCATCGGCCCAGGGCATTGCACACGAGGGCCAGGGGCGAAGAGGTGCGGGCATCGGAAGGCTGGTAGGTGACTTTCTCGTGGCACCAGTGGTTCACTTCCAGAATGGCTTCCTGCATGGACATGCCCTCGATGCGGGGCATGAGTTCACGCGCAAACACGATGCGGGCGCTGTCCAGGCTCTCGTTGTTCACCCGCAGCGGCAGCACGAAATGACGGAACTCCCGCTCGGGAACGCCCCAGCGGTCCCTGAGCGCCAGCGCGGCCCGGACGTTCTCCAGGTAAAAACCGGTGGGATAGTCGGTGACATCGGCCAGCGGCATATAGGCATAGAGGAATTCCAGCGCCTCCTTCTCCTGAAGCGTCGCCTCCGAAGGAAGGGCCATGAAAGGCTTCAGGGCATTGTCGTGGGCCTCCATGCGGGCCTTGTAGTCCCGGGAGACGGTGGCGCGGAAATCCGCATCCGTGATAAAATGGTTCTGGCAGGAGGCCAGCAGAACGAGGGCGCAGAGGCCCGGCAGTAATTTTTTCATCTATTTTTCCAATTTACGGGCGATGGCGGCCAGTTGGGCTCCCATGCCGATAGTATATCCTTGCGAAGTGAAGACGACTTCCTTTGTGGCGGCATTCCCCAGAATCACCAGCGGAAGCCGCTCTGCGCTGAGATTCAAGTCCTTGCACAGGCGCGGGAGGATGTCTCCCCCGTTGTCCGGCACAAACACCACCGTGGAAGGAAGGGTGCCGTAGCGGCCCTCGCCGATTTCGGCGTGCAGGCGGTCCAGCTGCGCCTGGCTGGTGGTCACCAGGAAGATGGGACGGCCCCAGGCTTCCAGGACGGCCTTTTCCTCGGCAATATCGTGCAGCACATGGTTGGTGGGCTCCATGCCCACGTCCAGGACGGCGGCGGCGTAATAGCCCCCGTCGGCCACATTAAGAAGTTTTCCGGGATCGAACCGACCCTCCACCTTCAGCTCTTCCAGCACGGTCTCGATGACCACGGGCACTTCCAGGCTTTCGCCGGCCGATACGTGGAAAAGGGTCACGGTGACGGGGGTGGAGCCGTCGGAAAGACGGTTTCCGGAGGTAAGGATGTAGTCCCCTTCCGGAAGGTCGTTGGTCGTGCCGAAGCGGCGGCCTTCCCCGCCGAAGCCCAGGAAGACCCTCTGCATCTGTCCGTCCACGATGCGGCTTACCGTATAGTGACGGCCATATTCCGGCTTGTCAACGCCCTCCACGGGCGTAAAGGTGAGGTCCACGTGACCGGTGGCCACATCGGCCTTGTCTCCGGCGAAGCGGAGCGAACCGGTGTTGCGGTCCTTGCGCATTTCCACCCCGAAGGTACGGGCGAGGGCGATGGTGAAGAGGTCGCGGGAGCGGGGATTGGCCATCCGGCTCTTCCATACGCCCACGGGCGAGATGGGAATATCCCAGAACAAGGGATCCTCGTCCACGTGGATATTCTCTTCCACCCACTTCACAATGGCTTCTGCATTGCCTTTGAAGGAGGCCTGGAGGTCGGCCGGGATGTTCCTGAGGAACCACATTTTATACGGGGTCAGGAATTCCCCCTCGATGCGCGGGGCCAGGACGGACTCGGCGGCGCTGTAGCTGTCCCAGAGGACGGCCGGCGTGACGTCGGAGAGGTCCTTGCGGGTAAGGCTGCCCAGAAGGGCCACGGCGCGCGGCTTGTCATCGGCCTCCAGGAGGAAGCGGGTGATGACGGTATGGTTGCCGCAGGAGCCCTCCACCAGGGGAACCGCCTCGGCGGGAAGGTCGTAGTCGGCCACGAAGCGGCGGGCCCTCTCGCGGTCGGGGAACGTGGCCATGTAGGCCTTGCGCACAGAGTCTTCGTAGGCCATCTTGCGGTCGTTGAGGGCGCGGAGCTCCGGCGTCACCTCGGGAAGCACCACCTGCTCCGCAGGCGGCACGATGTCCATCAGCTGCGAGCTCACCGGATCTCCCGCGGGGCTGTCGAGGGTTATGCTGACGCTTTTGTCCTTGCCGAACCGGACGCGGGCAAAGCCGTAGGCTCCGTCCTTGGACGCCCAGGCCAGCATGTCGCCCAGGCCGGCCGACAGCGCGGTCTCCCCTTTGTCGTCCGTATATTTGGACACGGCCGGGAAGAACTGGGAGGAGTTGTAGATGCAGAAGTCCACACGGGCGCCCTGCACGGCTTTGCCGTCGGCATCCTTCACCTGGACTGTAGCCTTGGCGCTCCGGGCATAATTGCCGATCAGGTTGATTTCCGTATAGCCGGGGGTGCGGAGGACGACCTCCTCGGGACCGTCATACTTGCCGAACACCTTCGTATGGGTGAGCATGGCGCGGGAGGCGGGGGCGTTGAACCAGCCCAGGTCCAGCACAGGCTCGGGCTCGCAGGCGCCCAGGAAGCGCCATCGGCCGTTTGCCCAGGCTTCCACCCAGGCATGGTTGCTCTCGGTATGGGCCCAGCGCGGAGTATATACCTGGCGGGCCGGGATACCCACGCTGCGGAGGGCGGCGACGCAGAAAGTGGATTCCTCTCCGCATCGGCCCAGGGCGTTCTTGAGAGAGGCCAGCGGAGCGTGCGTACGGCCGTCGGAGGGCTGGTAGGTCATCATCTCGTGGCACCAGTGGTTCACCTCCAGGATGGCCTCCTCCATCGAGAGACCTTCCACGCGCGGCTTCAGCATGCGGTAAAATACCACGCGGGCGCTGTCCAGGTCTTCATTGTTCACGCGAAGCGGCAGCACGAAGTGACGGAACTCCCGTTCGGGCACGTTCCAGCCCATTTCCTCGCGGGCCTTCAGGCTGGCGCGCACGTTCTGCAGATAGAAATCGGCCGGATAATCGGTGACATCGGCCAGGGGCATATAGGCGTACAGAAACTCCAGGGCCTCTTTTTCCTGGGCCGATACTCCTTCGGGCAAAGCCATGAACGGTTTCAGGGCGCCGTTCTGCGCTTCCATGCGCGAAAGGTAGTCGGTATGAAAGGTATTCCTGCCGCAGGAGACCAGCAGCAGGAATACCATAGTGTAGAGAAAGTGTTTCATTCTAGTTCACGGTGATGAAGGCGGTGATCTTTTCCTGTCCGGGGGTGCTCACCGTAATTTTGTACTCCCCGACCGAGGTTAACTTCACATGGTAATCCTCCATCGTGTAGTCGGAACTGGTTCCGCCGGGCTCCGTCACCGTCCATGTTGCCGTATCATACTGGTAACTGTGGTTGGTGAGCTGGAACACGAAGTAATCCCCCACGCTGTACGAAGCTTCTGTTTTGATGAAGGCGGCAGGGAAGATGGGTAAAGAAGTCAATCCGGAAACGCCTTTGGGCGAATATGAAAAAGGATAATACGTGTCTTTCCCGGCTTCCTTATAATAAGCCCCTATTTGTTGCCCCAAGGAAAGGCTTCCTTCCGGGGAGACCTCCAAAGGACTGATTGAGGAATATCCACTATTAACCGGTAAAGGGGCATATGGAGCGAACAACATCTGTGCGTAATCGCCGACAATGTTCCCGTATGCGTCTTCTATGCGAACAAAAAACGCTCCGTCAAAAGCACCCGTACCGGTGTTGTAAAATTTAGTAAGGGAAAAACGGAGGGTCCCCGTATTATAACCTTCTAAATATTGCATTCCACCATCTGAATATTCAATTCGGGGCAAAGGGGTCGAGGACGAAGGATTGGGATAAAAATCTATGATGGCTGCGTGGGTCCGGTCGTAGTCATCCTGTATATCAGTGTAGTAATAGCCGTTGAACCAACCGCCCCAACCCATATTAAAATGGAAAACCTGTTTCCCTTCGAATGTTGCATATCCGTCCGCAACATAAGAATGTCCCGCATTGGATTCCGTTCTTCCGTTATACAAGACAGGATGCTGGTCTATCTGTTCTTTCAGCAATGCCTCCCATTGGGCGGCCGTGTATTCGTCCATACTTACATAACGGGCCGCATTGTTGTAACCCATCACAGGGCCAACCCGATTGATGACATACATGGCAACCCCGCCGGTCCCTCCATGATCGGAATCATTATATGATGTCTGAAGCAAGGTTCCGATATCATAGACCAAATGAGCCAAATTCTGTCCTAACGTTGTAAGCGTAGTATACCCTTTGTTTGCGCCTGTATATAATTTTTGGTTGTAGTCTCCGCTTCCGTAACCAACAATCTGATTGTAATAATCACTCACATCCGTCTGGGCAAGCGTCTTCAAATTGGCCCAGTCATAAACTGTGCCCAATTCGTGAGAGGGAACATTGACTGTTTTACCATTTCTTGATGTATATGTGTAGGCCGCAACCGTTCCGCTGGCAGACGTAATATTCGCCGGTCCAAACCATGCCATCACTTCCGCAACGGCCAACGGAACACAGCCACATACCGCGGTATAGGTCTGGCCCTCGACATCGGGACAATAATAATTGGCCGGGTTGGTTTGATTCCAAAGATTGGTTCGGGAGCCCAGATATTCGCCGGTAAACGTACCGCTGATGGGAGAAGCGGAAGCCTTTGTGTCCTCAAACCTGGCCCACATCGCCCCGATCTCCGGCGTGGAAGATCTTGCAGAACGACTATGTGCTTTTATCTGCTCCATCCACCAGCGGACGTTGTCCGGCATGTCTTCCACCTTGAAGGGATTCTCGAAAGAGAAGCCCAGGACGGGCTGGACGTTGTCGTTACCGGCAACAATCACAAAGCCGCCCTTTTCGCGGGCCACCACATAAAAAGCAGGATCCGTGGCGCCTTTCGTCTTCTCAAATTCGCCGTCCCAGACAACCGTAAGCTTGTCCGACCCTGCAGTCGCCTTGGTTGCGGGTTCTGCCGCAAAAACCTTTGAGGCCACGCGGAGGGCTTTCTCTTTGGAAACGGGGCCGGCATAGGCCATCGTGCTCGCAAGAGCCAAAATTGTCAATATGATTACTTTTTTCATTGCTTAGTCCTCCAATAATAAAATGATACCCTTCTGCATATCGGAAGAAACCATCCATGCGGCGGTGTCCGACTTGCGGATTACCTTGTAAGTGGCCGGGGCGGGGGCCGTATAGGTGGACCCTACGACGGATTCTACGGACACGTCGTTATAGGACGCGCCCAAATCCAGCGTATAAGGAGTTTGCACCGCATAATACTTGCCGAGCGGAAGACTCTGCACCCGGACATAGCGGGAGGTTGCCGCCACGGTATTCACGGCATATTGGCAAGTCAGCTTGTCAAACGCAAAGGCGTCCAGCGTGCCGGAGGTGCCGATATTGCCAAAATAGCCGAAGGAGACCTGGTCCAGGAAGGCTCCATTGATTTGTTCCGTAAAATCGAAGGCCGGCATCGCCAGGATTTCGTTCCTCTTGATTTCGTTGTTTGCCGATGCCTTTGCGGCCTTCACCATTACCATGTCGCCGGTGTTCCGGAACTCTACCATGAATCCGCTTGTAAGCGAGCCGGGAGGCAACATCACATAGTACGGTCCGGTTTGGGCGGCTCCATCCAAAGAAAGCACCTGGCTTTCCACGGTGGAAACCGAAGCCATGGACAGGGAAGGGGTTTCGCCGCTGAGACTCAATGAGCCGGTTCCGCTCAAAGCTTCCGTTCCCTTGGTCTGAATCCGGATTCCCTTCAGGGAAGGATCGGCATTCAACGTGAAGGAAACGGCTCCCAAGGCATTTTTGAAGGAGAAAAGATCGGACATGGCGTCAACCTTTGCGATGGCAAGGTTGGCTCCGTTTCCAAAACTGTTTTTGGTAAGCACCTGTGTCTGGGGCAGCGTTACGCTGATGGAAGCGCTGCTTAAAGTCGATGCCGAAGTTGCAGGATAAACAGCATAGAACGGTCCTTCGCCGGAAAGAGCGGTACCGGTAAAGGTGGCCTGGGTTGTTCCGGCGCCATCCGACAGCGTATATTCTACGCCGGAAGGATTGGAGGCATTGAATATCTTTATCTTATCGCCAGCCGTCCATTTGACGGCGGTGCCGTCAAGGCTCGTTTTGGTGTCTGACGTTTCTACCGTTGCCTTGATAACCATCTCGCCCGCCTCTTCGGGTTCCTGGTTCTCTTTCACAAACGGCTTGCGATAATCGAGTTCAACCACAGAATTACACGCAATGGCTGCAGGTATGACCAACAAAAGAAAGATTCTTGACTTTTTCATAACGTTCTCCTTTTTAAAAGATGGGTAAGGATGTTGATTCCCATTCCCCGGGATTCGGAGTCGGCTTGAGGGGCTCTGTAGATAGACTTGCCTGCAGCACATTATTTTGCGGCAACAGGCCAATGATCAGAACATCCGGTTTTTGATAAGTTTTTTTCATGGGCGTTAAGGGCTAGTGTCATACAAAGATACAAAGATAAGCATCCTTTTTTTAAAAGTCAAACCGCCTTTTGGACAAAAGCGTCAGAAGTTCCAGTTGACGCCGAGGATGACAACGCGGCGGTTGAGGCGGGTGACTTCGGCCCACATCTCGGTCTGGTCGGCCGACAGGTAACTTTTTTCCGTCTCGTTGTCCAGGAGGTCGCGGCCGCTCAGGGACAGGGTCACCTTGCCGATTTTTTTCTCCACCTTGACATTCAGCGCACAGTACTGCTTGAAAATGGTGAAGAAGGTGGCCACGTTGCTGCGGTAGTTCATGTCGGCGCTTATCTTCCAGTCTTTCGGGAGGGAGAGGGTGGCATCGGCCCAGACGCGCCAGTCGAAACTGCGCTTGAACTGGCCGGATTCCCGGTTCATGCGCTTGTTGCCGTTGTAGGTGACTCCCACGTTGGCCGTCAGCTTTCTGCCTCGCCAGCCCAGAATTTCAGTGGCCCCGTAAATGTGGCTGTCAGAGGCGTTTACCCAGGTAAACACCTGGTAATTCCGGTCTTCGATGACTTCCCGCGTGTAGGTTTGGTCCACTTCGTCCATCCGGCTCGAATAGGACAATTTGGTGGTGGAAAGGAAACGCTTGTACTTGAACTCGTATTCCAGGCCGAGGGCAAAGGTGTGGGTCGATTTGAGGTCTTCCTTTCCCCGGAAAATCTGGGTGAGGTAGTTGCCGTGACGCTCATACCAGCAAATCTGGATGTAGGAAGGATGGTTGACCGACAGGTTGTTCCGGAAAGTGAGTTTGTGCTGGGGCGAGAACGTCCAACTGAGCCAGCCCGACCCTACGGGATAAGGCCGGACGAAATTGAGATTCTGGGTGTGCACCTCATCTGTCAGGCGACGGAAATACAACTGGGGGGAATAGTCGATGTGGGCGCGCAGTTTGCTCCAGGACAAGTCGGCTGCGAAATAAGGTTCGGCCCTGAGGGTGAGATAGTTGAAGTTTTCCCGAAGACGGGTGCTGTCCCGCCAGATTTCCTTGTTGATATCCTCCAGGACGGCCCCGGAATTTCGGTCGCGGGTATTGTCCAGGGCCAGCCTCAGTCCCGGGTCGATGACCAGTCGCACAGGGCCGGTCCGCAGCACGGAGTCCATATAATGTATGGAGGCTTTGAATCCCTGATTGCCGGTGTAAGGGGTTATCCGGTAGATGCGGTTGGCCTTTTCGTGCTGCGAATCCGCCTCGTACAGCAGCCAGGTGTTGTATCGGCTCAGGTACTTGTTGTCTATGGAAACTTCCCCATTGAGAACTCTCCGGGGCCCGGCCAGTTGATGGCGGACGCGGGTCCCGGCCTGCACTCCGTGTTCCGTGGAAAACGGATTCTCCATATAAAGGCCGATGTGGCTCAGTTCGTCCTCCTTCTCCTGGCCGCCCGTTTCTCCCTGAATCCGGAAAGTGGTGGTATTTCCCTTGTCGTCCTTGTACTGGTAACGAATCCACGCATCGAAGGCAAGGGAGGGCGTCGGCTGCCAATGGAAGTCATTCTTGAAATCCACCCCTATTCCCTGGGTGGTGCCTCCCTTTATGGTGAAATCTCCCTTTTTCACGTCTCCGATGGTTTCCAGACTCAGATGCGACCCGGAAACGGACGCCCGGTACGTGTCCGTATCCCTGTAGTCATAATTGCCTCCGAGGCTGCCTGTCCAGGTAAATTTGGGGGAGCGGTATCCCACACGGACGGTTCCTTTTCCAAAATACCGGTACAGCGGCATGTCCAGATCTTTGTCCCGCTGCGGCATATAGTCGAAGCCGCCGGACGCGTCCAGCCCGCCGGACCACTGCGCATACAGGGACGGACCGGCCAGAACTGCCAGCCATACAAGGATATAACGGAATGCCCTCTTCACAAGGGGCAAAAATACAAAAACCGTTTAAAAAGTGAAACGGTATCCAAAAGTAAATTCCGGAGAAACCGGATGGACCGAATAATACGACTCCACTCCGTTGTTGGCGGGGATGTGCCAGCTGATTCCGGGCTGCAGGAAAATGGCTCCATGTCTAAACAGTTGATACTGAACACCCACCCCGGCAAAGAGCGACCAGCGCGGATCCTTTACGGCCTGAGTCTGGACGACCTGCGAAGACAACTGGTCGCCGATGTATGTCTGCGTATTCACCCGTGAGCCCACCGCCCATTCGAAGAGCGGACCTGAGCCAGATAGGCTCCGGTGGAAAACTGCACCGCCTCGCAGGAAAAATATGCGCTAAAAGTCCATCCCCAGAATCAATTCCACAGACCAGGGTTTATCCTGGTCCATGTATTTGTACCAGGAGCCGCCCAGATAGGAGAAGGAAACGCCCAGCGAGGCGTCAAAGGGAAGGATGAGCTTGGCCAGGTTGGCGGTGAAATCGGCCCCGGCGCTCCACAGATGGCCATTCTGGAATCCGGTGAAGTCCCCGTGCGGGGTGAGGACGAAGTTCTTGATGTAGGCGACGCCGGGGATGTTGATGTCTCCCACATAGATGGGGATGGCGTAGTCGGCCGTGAGCTTCCACTGGCAGGGGTTGGCCTGGGCGAAGGCCGAAGCGGCCCCCGGGTCGAAACCGCGCGGCAGCGTGTTCACGCTGAGTTCCCCGAAGCAGGGCATATCCCGGCGCACCTGCTGCTGGTACATGCCGGAGAGGCGCAGGCCCTGGGTTTTCCAGATTCCCGGAAGATAGCCGTACACATAGGCATAGAGGTTGGGGGCGAACTGGCGGGTGAGGCCGGGCCGGAGACTGGCGCCCAGTTCTGCGCCGATACCCAGCCGGGGATACACCTGGCTGCGTCCTTTGGAAAGTACGGCATAGCCGCGGACCGAAGCCTTGAGCTGCTGCATGAACACGGTTTCGTCGGTGCCCGTTTGGCCGGTGACACGCCAGCGGGTTTTCATGCCCACGGGGTGCCGGGACAGTTTCCAGGTGAGCGGATCGGTGGCCAGGCCGTTGTTGGAAAGCGTGTAACTCAACTGGGGGACAAAGCCGTAGGTTACGCCATATCGCCTGACGCTTAACGGGATATAGGCGCGGAGGGTGGCCTCCACCAGAGGGTCTTTCCGCAGGAAGGCGCCCAAGGTCTGGTTCACAAGCAGCACCTGGTCATAATTGTTCAGGAAGTATTGGCGGGCGCGGCGGTCCCCCACATCCACGCTGGCTTCAAAAACGGGGTACAGGCCCGTATAGACCAGGCGCGCATGGAAGGCGTTGCGCCAGTTTTCCGGATTGTCCGGGCTGCGGTGCAGGCCGTACCCAACCATGCCGGAAAGCGTGCCCAGCGTGTTCTGGAAAAAGCCGCTGAGGCCCAGGGACGCCGTTTTATAAGAGAAGTCCATGCTGCCTTCCTTCACCGCGTCGTAATTCACATAAAGCGGCAGCCAGGAGTGCAGGCGCAAGGGATGCAGCAGTTTATGGTAGCGCCTGGGGGCGCTCATGGGAACGGCCGAGGAAAGGTCCGGCAGGGGACCCAGCGCCTGTTCCTGTGCGCGGAGGTTGTCGGCCAAAAAATAGGAATGGACGTGGGCAAAGGCTACTTCGCGGGGCCGGAGGCTGTCCACGGGGGTACGGTACAGCATCATCCCCTCCGGCGTCTGGGAGACCGTATAGAGGAAGCGGTCGTCCGAAACGGGGGCCGTGCAGCCGTAGCGGCTGGACGTCATCTGCAGCAGGCGGTTCTCCGAAGGATCGTACCGGTAATACTCATTGACGCCCGTGCGGTCCGACACCCATTCCACGCAGCCTTCCCCGCTACCCATGTTCACCACCTTCTGAATGGTGGGAGCAAGCACCTCTTCCCAGGTTCCTTCCGGCGTGATCCGGTAAATGCCGTATCCGCCGACCGATACGCCGGAAAGATAGACGGCCCCCTCCAGCCAGGCGAATTCCAAGGCCTGGATGCCGTCCGGGACACGCGTACGGCGGACGGCGCTGCCATCGTCCGTCGATAGCAGCGTCACATAGTTTTCCCCTTCCGGCCGGTTCTCGGACACCGCCAGAAGGCTGCCGTCCGGAGAGGGCTGGGGATTATCGTAATAGTGCCCGGTAACCAGATCGTGCGCTTTTCCGGCCGCGATGTCATAGTAACAGACGGCCGACGAGCCCGCAAGTTTCCACCGGGCGTCCAGCCGCTTCTCCGACCAGTAGAGGCGGTTTTTGACCCCCTCGTAGAACAGGAACGTCCGCATGGAGGGAAAATCCATCAGGTGCTTCACCTTCCCGTCCCGGATGGAGACAAGTTCGGCCGGTCGGAGATAGCTTTCCCGAAGGGCATAGATGGTTCCGTCTTCCGCCATCTGCGGGGTGGCATAATCCACCGGGAACGCTTCCGTGCGGGTAATCTGCTCCATGGGCTGGAAGGGGGCACGGGCGGCGGCATCGGCCCGCCAATGGGCGTTCACGGTGTCCAGGATTTCGCGGAACGTGGCATTGAACGACTTTCCGGTGTTTTTCTTCATCGTGCTGCGAAAGGCCGATGACAGGAGCCAGGGCTTCCGGCGGCCGTTTTCGGCCGTCTCCTTCATGATGAAGGGGTTGCCGGTGAGATAGCGGGAACCCGCCACGGCGAGATAGCCCACCGTGTAATAGTCCGGCGTAAAGTGCTTGTAGGAGCCGTAACGCCAGCGGAACCAGTTGCGGTAATCTCCCCGGTCCAGGGCCACCTGGTAATAATTCAGGAAATCGGCCGTGCGGGCGCGGGTTCCCTTCCACAGGCCGGCTTCGGCCGACACGGCGTCGCCTTCTCCCAGAGACAGTCCCAGGAAGGTTTCATAGACGACGGGATTCCAGATTTGCCCTGCGAGGACGTTGAACAGCTTGAAGTATTTCCGGCTGCCCTGCTGGAACTGGGCCTGGTGACGGGGTTCGTGGGAGGCCAGCTGGACGGCCCAGGGCTCCGGATCCGCTCCGTCCATCTCGGGCATGGTATAAAGGTCCATGCGGGAAGGGGCCCAGCCTACGGAGCCGTTGGAATAAGGGTTGAAGGGGTGCAGCACCACGGGCATCTTTCGGCGCTGGCCTTCGCCCGGCGTGAGACCGTAACTCCGGCCGAGAGGCACGCGGAACTGCTCCAGCAGCCGGCCGTACGTGCGGGCCAATGAGTCTGTCCCGACAGGGTAAATGAGCTGATAATGGGGCGTCTCAATGGTGTTCCAGCGAAGGTGACCGGGATCGTCGCCGGCCAGGTAGAACTGCGCCTTCACGGGAAGGGCCGCCAGGAGAAGGAGAGTTGCTGTCAGAACCGTTCGTCTCATACTGCGCAAATTTACGGTTTTTTCCTTACATTTGCCGACAGTATGAAAGAAAGAATCGTCATCGGCCTGGCCTGCCTGCTGTGCCTGGCGGCCTGCGGGCCCAAAAAGACAACGGAATCCAAGGCGGAGCCCCGCGCTTTTCCCGCTGCCGTGATTCCCATCATGCTTGAGGACCCGAATCAGCGCATAAGCTGGTTGGTGCAGCACTACTGGGACCCTTTCACGGCCCCGGACAGCCTGTATTTCTCCGACTCCCTCCACATCAACGGGGTTCCTTTCGGAGAGGTGGAAGAACAGATGGGAGTCTTCGCGACAATGCTGCAGCAAGTGACGCCGGAAGACGGCGGAAAGGCCCTGGAAAACCTGTTCGGGCGCATGGACGGTTTCCAGGAGGCACATCCGTCCGCAAATCTTTTCGACAAACTGAACGCGCTGGTTTCCAAGTATTTTTACGACCCCAACTCCCCCGTCAGAAGCGAGTTGCTGTACCTTCCCTATGTGAAACGGCTGGCGGGCTCCGGCCGGGTATCGGCCACGGACAGGAAGCGCTACGAGTGGGAGGCCGAAACCTGTGCGCTGAACCTTCCCGGAACGCCGGCGGCCGATTTTTCCTTCATCAACACCGAAGGCCGCAGGCGCACCCTGTACGGCATAGACGCAGACCTCACCCTCCTGATTTTCGGGAACCCCGACTGCCGGGCCTGCCAGGAAATCCAGCAGTCCATAGCCGCCGTCGAAGCCCTTTCCAAGGCCATCAAAAGCGGCCGGCTGAAAGTGGTGGACATTTACATCGACAAGGACATCTCCCTATGGAAGGCCCGCATTCCGGACTATCCCAAAGACTGGATCAACGGCTATGATCCGGACTTCACCATCCGCACCGACCTCCTGTACAACGTGCGCGCCCTGCCTTCCCTGTACCTGCTGGACAAGGACAAGACCGTGCTCCTGAAAGACTGTACGCCCGGGCAGTTCTTCCGGGCCATGGGCGTTTAGCAGACGTCGAAGGCCCAGATGATGGCTTCTTCGAAGACTTCTCCGGGGCGGAGGACAGTGGTGGGGAAATCGGGCCGATTGGGAGAGTCGGGGCAGTGCTGGCACTCGATGGCCACGGCGTCGTAGTCCTCGTAGGCGCGGCCGGATTTGCCCTCCGGGCAGCCCTTGAGCCAGTTCCCGGTATAGATTTGCACCGCCGGCTGGGTGGTGAGAACCTCCAGGTGGCGGCCGGAGGTGGCGCCCCAGAGTTCTGCCGCCGGGCTCAGCTGGCCGGGCATGGCGCCGTCAATCAGATAGCAGTTGTCATAGCCCTTGCCGTATTTGAGGGCGGGGAAATCGGCCTGGATGTCCCGGCCGATGGGCTTGGCCTCCACGAAGTCCATGGGGGTGCCGGCCACGTCCTGCGGTTCTCCCTGCGGGATGAGGGTTTCGTCGGTGGGAAGCCACTGGGAGGCGTTGAGCTCCAGTTTGTGGTTCAGGACACTGCCGGAAGCCTCTCCGTCCAGGTTGAAATAGACATGGTTGGTGAGGTTCACCACGGTGGGCTTGTCGGTCTGGGCCGTCAGGATGAGTTTGAGGGAATTGTCCTCTCCCCAGGTGTAATGGGCCACGGCCTTCAGGTTGCCGGGGTAGCCGGCCTCGCCGTCGGCCGAATAGTAGAGGAACTCCACGGAATCGCCCTCGACGCGGCTTTCCCAAACCTGGTTCTGGAAGCCCTCGGGGCCACCGTGCAGATGGTTGGGGCCGTTGTTGACGGGCAGCGTGTATTCCTCCCCGTCCAGGGTGAACTTGCCCTTGGCGATGCGGTTGGCAAAGCGGCCGGGCACCTTTCCGGAGCAGGGGCCGTCGGCAAAATAGTCGTTGGCGCTCTTGTAGCCGATCACGACGTCGTCCAGCTTGCCGTCCCGGTCGGGAACCACGATGGAGACGATGCCCGCCCCAACGCTGCAAAGTTTCACATAGGCGCCGGAAGTGTTCTTGAGGGTATAGAGGAAGATTTCCTTCCCGTCGGGCGAGGTGCCCCAGCGTTCTTTGGTTATCATGGCTTTGTGTTTTTTGCGGTAAATGACAAATTCAAAAGTGAAGCCTGTCTCGGGATCGGTGTGGGTTTCGGATGTGCTTTCGCGCTCCCAGACGGCGGGGTCGATTTCAGGAAAGAATACGTCGGCGTCGTCCAGGACGGTGTGTACGTGGGTGACGTAGAGTTTGTCCATATCCGGCATGGCGGCACGGTACACGGAGGCGCCGCCCATGACGAAACACTTTTCGGCTCCCGTCTTTTCGGCCTCCTTGTAGGCCTCGTCGAAGGAATAGACGCAGGCCACCTCCGGGATGGGGTCTCCGCCCAGGTTCAGCACAATGTTCTTGCGGCCCTTGAGGGGGCGGAAGGGCAAGGAGAAATAGGTGGTGCGCCCCATAATGACCGGGAAGCCTCTGGTGGTGTTTTTGAAGTATTTAAGGTCTTCCGAGATGTGCCACGGAAGCTGGTTTTTGATGCCGATGCCCCAGTTGTCGGCCACGGCGACGATCAAACATTTTTCCATACTTTACTTATAAAAGATTCTTCACTTCGTTCAGAATGACAGGAGGGTCAGGGTGACAGGAGGGTCAGGGTGACGGAGGGGGTCAGGGTGACGGGGGGTCAGACGGCCACCGGGGCCTTGATGGCGGGCCAGGGGTCGTATCCTTCCAGGGTGAAGTCCTCGTACTTGAAGTCGAAAACGGATTTGACGTCCGGATTCAGCTTCATCACGGGAAGCCTGCGGGGCTGCCGGGAAAGCTGCAGGGCCACCTGTTCGAAGTGGTTCCTGTAAAGATGGGTGTCTCCGGTGGTGTGGATGAACTCGCCGGGCTGGAGGCCGCACACCTGCGCAATCATCAGGGTGAGCAGCGCATACGAGGCGATGTTGAACGGGACGCCCAGGAACACGTCGGCGCTGCGCTGATACAGCTGGCAGGAGAGCCTCCCCTCCGCCACATAGAACTGGAACAGGCAGTGGCAGGGCGGAAGGGCCATCCGCTCCACCTCGGCGGGGTTCCAGGCCGTCACCAGCATGCGGCGGGAATCCGGGTTGCGCCGGATGGTTTCGATCACCTGCGAGAGCTGGTCTATGCTGCGGCCGTCCGGTGCGGGCCAGGAGCGCCACTGATGGCCATATACGGGGCCCAGGTTGCCGTTTTCGTCGGCCCACTCGTCCCAGATGGTGACGCCGTGGTCCTGAAGATATTTTACGTTGGTGTCCCCGGCGATGAACCACAGAAGCTCGTAAATAATGGATTTCAGATGCACCTTCTTGGTGGTGAGAAGGGGAAAGCCTTCGGCCAGGTTGAAGCGCATCTGATAGCCGAACACGCTCTGCGTGCCCGTTCCGGTGCGGTCCTGCTTCATGACGCCGTGCTCCCGGATATGTGTTAAAAGGTCCAGGTACTGTTGCATACTACAAAAATAAGAAGAAATCGCTATCTTTGCAAACGGGTATGTGTATTCGAACGATATGCAAAAAAGAGAAAATTTCGGCGGCCGCCTGGCGGTGATTATGGCCATGGCGGGAAGCGCCATCGGCCTGGGCAATATCTGGCGGTTCCCCTATCTGGTGGGCCAGAACGGCGGTGCGGCCTTTGTCCTGGTTTATATTGCCGCCTGCGCCCTGCTGGCCCTGCCCATTTTCATGGCCGAGGCCGTCATCGGCCGGCGGAGCGGAAGCAATACCTTCGGAGCCATGCAGAAGCTGGCGCCCGGCACCCGCTGGAAGTGGCTGGGACTGGTGACCGTGGGGGCTCCTCTGCTGCTGCTGAGTTACTACAGCGTGGTAGGCGGCTGGGCGGTGGATTATTTCATGAAAGCCTGTTCCTTCCGCTTCATGGGGGACACGTCCGGCATTTTCGGCCGATTCATCGCCTCCACCTGGGAGCCGCTGATTACCCATACCGTCTTCATGGCCCTCACCGCCGGCATCATCCTCCTGGGCGTGACGAAGGGAATTGAAAAATTCACCAAAATCACCATGCCCATGCTGTTTGTGCTCATTGTGGGCATCGTCATCTACGGACTCACGCTGCCCGGAGCCTGGAAAGGCGTGGAATACATGGTAAAGCCCGATTTCTCCAAGATAGACGCCCGCGTGGTGGCCACGGCCATGGGGCAGGCCTTCTTCTCCCTGTCGCTGGGGGTGGGAACCATTCTCACCTATGCATCCTATATGCGAAAAGAAGAGAATATCGTGTCTTCGGGCAATTACACGGCCCTTTTCGACCTGCTGTTCGCCCTGCTGGCAGGCTTTGCCGTGATGCCCGCCGTCTTTGCCGCCGGCATCCAGCCGGAGGAAGGCGCCGGCCTGGTGTTCGACACCCTGCCGTACATTTTCAGCCGGATGGGATGGGCCGGAGCCGTGGTCTCCATCCTCTTTTTCTTCAGCATCCTCATCGCCGCCCTTACTTCCTCCATTTCCCTGCTGGAAGTGGGTGTGGCCTATCTGGTGGAAGAAAAAGGCTGGAACCGGCGGAGAAGCACCCTGGTTCTGGCCCTGGGCACCTGGGTGCTGGGGGTGCTGTGCTCGTTGTCTTCCGTCATCTTCGATTTGTTTGACCAGCTGTGCTCCAACTGGCTCATGCCCTTCGGCGGGATTCTGTTCACCCTCTTCGTGGGCTGGAAAATGTCCAAGGCCGATGTCAGGAACGAGCTCACGAACGGCGGCACCCGCAACCGCCGCATCTTCCCCCTGGTATATTTCCTGATTCGCTACCTGGCCCCCGTGGGCATTGTGGTGGTCTTCCTTTCCAATCTGCTGTCATAAATTTTTTGCTATCTTTGTAAATTATCCTGGAATTATGGCAAAGATTGCGGAAGACACCCCCCTCATCAAACAGTTTTTCGAGGTGAAGGCGCAACACCCGGAAGCCCTGCTGCTTTACCGGGTGGGAGACTTTTATGAAAGCTACTCGGACGACGCCGTGACGGCCTCCCGGGTGCTGGGTCTGGTGCTCACCAAGAAAGCCAACGGAGACAAGGGGCCCATCCCCATGGCCGGCTTCCCGCACCACGCCATAGAAGGTTACCTCACCAAACTGATCCGGGCCGGTTACAAAGTGGCCATCTGCGACCAGCTGGAAGACCCCAAACTCACCAAGAAACTGGTCAAACGCGGTGTAACGGAAATTGTTACGCCGGGCATTTCCTTCGGCGAGGGGATGCTGGAACAGAAGGAGAACAACTACCTCTGCGGGCTCACCGTGGAAAAGGACCGCTGCGGGGCCGCTTTCCTGGACGTGTCCACCGGACAGTTCCAGGTGGCGCAGGGGACGCTGGATTACATCGGCACGCTGCTGGGCTCTCTCAAGCCCAAGGAACTGGTGGTTCAGCGGGGGTACGAGAAGGGGCTGAAAGAGCGTTTCGGAGACTTCTACACCACGTCCATCGACGAATGGGCGTTCGTGTACGATGCCGCCGTGGAGCGCCTCAGGCGCCAGTTTCAGGTGGACAGCCTCAAGGGCTTTGCCATCGACCCGTATCCCCTGGGAATCTGCAGCGCCGGGGCCCTGCTGGTGTATCTGGAGCAGACGCAGCACGCCGGGCTCAGGAACATCTGCAGCATCGGCCGCATCGACGAGGCCAAGTTCGTATGGATGGACCGTTTCACCCTGCGCAACCTGGAGGTGTTCCAAAGCGCAGCCGGAGAGGGCGGCGTCTCGCTGGTGCAGACGCTGGACAAGTGTTCCAGCCCCATGGGCGCCCGCATGCTCCGCAGCTGGCTGGCCATGCCCATCCTGGACCTCAAGGAACTGAATGCCCGGTACGATATCGTACAATACTTTACCGAACAGCCCGAAATCCTGCAACAGACGCAGCTGGACCTGGGAAAAATCGGGGACATGGAGCGCATCCTGGGCCGCATCGCCAACGGAAAGGCTTTCCCGCGCGAGGTGATGCAGCTTTCCCGCGGCCTGGCCATCGCCGGGCCCGTCAAGGAACGGCTGCAGGGATCCGAGGCCCTTTCCAAACTGCTGAAAGGCCTCCGCAACTGCGACCGGCTGCTGCAGGAAATCGTGCGGGTCATGGACGCGGAACCGGCCGTCCAGATTGGCAAGGGGCCGGTAATCGCCGAAGGGGTGGACGCCGAGCTGGACGAACTGCGCCGGATGAGCGCCGGCGGCAAGGACTACCTCCTGCAAATGCAGCAGCGGGAGGCCGAACGCACCGGAATCGCCTCGCTCAAAATCGCCTACAACAACGTTTTCGGCTACTATATCGAGGTGCGCAACACCTACCGGGACCAGGTGCCTCCGGAATGGATCCGGAAGCAGACCCTGGTAAACGCGGAACGCTACATCACCGAAGAGCTCAAGCAATACGAAGAGAAGATTCTCACGGCCGAAGACCGCATCTATTCCATCGAGACCCGCCTTTACGGAGAGCTCATCGGCCGCATCCGGCAGCAGATTCCCGACATCCAGTGCAACAGCCGCATCCTCGCGAAGGTGGACGTGCTCTCCGGGTTTGCCCAGCAGGCCATGGAGCGCCATTACTGTCGGCCGGACATGAACGGCGGCAAGGCGCTGGACATCCGGGAGGGCCGGCATCCGGTCATCGAAACGCTGATGCCGCCGGGAGAGGAATATGTCCCCAACGACGTGTATCTGGACGGCGATAAACAGCAGATTATCATCCTCACCGGTCCCAACATGGCCGGTAAGAGCGCCCTCCTGCGGCAGACCGCCCTCATCGTCCTGATGGCCCAGTGCGGGTCCTTCGTCCCGGCGGCCGAGGCCCATATCGGCTGGTTCGACAAACTTTTCACCCGCGTGGGCGCCACGGACAACATCTCCCGCGGAGAATCCACGTTCATGGTGGAGATGCTGGAGACGGCGATGATCCTCAATAATTTAAGCAGCCGCTCGCTGGTGCTGCTGGACGAGATTGGCCGGGGAACGTCCACCTACGACGGCATGTCCATCGCCCGCGGCATCGTGGAGTACATTCACGAATACGGCAAGGGCGCCAAGACGCTCTTTGCCACACATTACCACGAGCTGAACGACCTGGAAGGCCTGTTCCCGCGCGTCAAGAATTTCCATGTGACGGTGAAGGAAGTGGGCCGGGAGGTGATCTTCCTCCGCAAGATAAAAGAAGGCGGCACGGCGCACAGTTTCGGTATCCACGTGGCCCGCATGGCCGGGATGCCGCAGCCGGTGCTGGAAAGTGCCGAACGCACGCTGAAAGCCCTGGAGAACAGCGGGAAACTGGACGCCGTAGGGGCGCTCACCCCCGTGAGGCCGCACACCACCAAAGCGGGCCACGTGGAGAAGGACGGCTCCCTCCAGCTTTCCATGTTCCAGCTGGACGACCCCCTGCTGGAATCCCTGAGAGACCGCCTGAAGGCGGCGGACCTGAACAACCTCACTCCGCTCCAGGCCTTCGACCTGCTCAGGGCCATGAAAGAAGAACTGGGCCTATGAAACGCGTGCTGGTCATAGCCTATTACTGGCCCCCGTCCGGAGGGTCGGGCGTGCAGCGCTGGGTGAAGTTTGTGAAATACCTGCCCGCCGAGGGCTGGGAGCCTGTCGTCTGGGCCCCAGAAATGGCCGATTACCCCTCGCTGGACCCTTCTTTAAGGAAGGAAGTCCCCTCCGATGTGGAGGTGCTCCGCGGCCCCATCTGGGAGCCGTATGCCGCCTATCGCCGCCTCACCGGCGCCACAAGCACCGAAGTGACGGAAATCTCTTCGGGCCCCAAGTCCTTCAAACAGCGGCTGAGCCTCTGGATCCGCGCCAACCTCTTTGTTCCGGACCCGCGCGTGGGCTGGGTCCGCCCTTCCGTGAAACGCCTCAGGGAATACTTGAAAGAGCATCCGGTGGATGCCATCGTCACCACGGGGCCGCCGCACTCGGTTCACCTGATCGGCCGGAAACTTCACCGGGAACTGGGCATCCCGTGGGTGACGGATTTCCGCGACCCGTGGAGCCGGATGTACTACCTGAAACACCTGCCCATGAGCGCCTTTGTCTGGCGCCGCCTCCGCGCGATGGAGCAGTCGGTACTGGACGAGAGCTCCGCCGTCCTGGCCTGCACCCCCCTTGTACAGGAGGAGTTCCAGGCCCAGACCCGCACGCCGGTGGCCTGCATCACCAACGGATACGATGAGGAAGATTTCGCCGGAGCGCCCCCGGAACCGGACGGGCATTTCAACCTGGTGCACACGGGCCTGTTTGCGGCCGACGGCAACCCCCTCGTGCTTTGGAAAGTGCTGGGAGAGATGGCGGCCGAAGACCCGCAGCTGCGGGCTGCCCTGCGTCTGCGCCTCTCCGGAAAAGTGGACCGGGAGGTGCTGGAAGCCATTAACGCCCATCGGCTTATCGACAATGTGATTTCGCTCGGGTACTGCAACCACGCCACGGCCGTCCGCGAGCAGCGCGGCGCCTCGGTGCTGCTGCTGCCCCTCAGGAACGACCCCCAGTACCGCCCCATCCTGCCCGGGAAACTTTTCGAGTACCTGGCGGCCCGGCGGCCCGTGCTGGGCATCGGCCAGAGGGACGGTGCCATGGCGCGCGTGCTCACGGAAACCGCCGCCGGTGCCACGTTTGACTGGGCCGATGCCGACGGCCTCCGCGCCTTCCTGGCCGATGCCTGGAAGCAGCACCTTGCCGGAGGCGTTCCCGCCACGGCCGGGGATATCGGCCCCTACTCCCGCCGCGCCACGGCCCATGCCCTGGCCGCTTTGTTGGAAAGTGTCGCCATCGTCCCCAAAAATGGGACGATAGAAGCAAAAAACCCTTAAAATGCTGTTAACGTCCCCGTTTTTGGGACGATAGCAGCACCAAGCAAGATGACAGCATGAAAAGTATCGTGAAAAATATCGCCGTCGGCCTGGGCGCCATCGCCCTGTTCCTGGCGCTGAGTTACGGTTTTGTGCCGCAAGTTCTGGACGGTAAAATCGTGAACCAGAGCGACATTTCCGGCTATGTGGGCATGTCGCACGAGATGACCGAGTGGAACAAGGCCCACCCGGACAACCCCACCTACTGGACGGATTCCATGTTCGGCGGAATGCCCACCACGGCCATTTCCACGCAGAACAAGGGGGATTACACCCAGTGGATTTACGACGGACTCCTCACCGGAAAGCGGCCGGCCACCTACCTGTTCATTGCGCTGCTGGGGGCCTTCCTGCTGTTCCTGGCACTGGGGGTGAATTGGACGATTGCCCTGGGCGGCGCCGTGGCCATCGCCTTCTGCAGCTACAATTTCCAGATTATCCAGGTGGGGCACAATACCAAGATGCAGGCCATCGCCTTCATGCCCTGGGTGCTGGCGGCGCTGGTTTATACCTATCGTTCTTGTCGTTCTGAAGCCTGCTCTGAGCCCTGGAAAACCCTTCTCGGTGCCGCCCTTTTCGGCCTGGCGCTGAGCATGCAGATCAAGGCCAACCACCAGCAGATTACCTACTATCTGGCCATTATGGTGCTGCTGTATGCGCTGGTGGAGCTGGTTCATGCCATCCGGACAAAGGCCTGGAAGCCGTTTCTCACGGCATCGCTCCTGCTGCTGGTGCTGGGCGGCGCCGGCATTGCCACCAATGTGAACAAGCTGCTTCCGCTGGCCAAATACACGCCGCAGACCATGCGGGGCGGCTCCGAACTGTCCAAGGATGGCGCCAATGCAGAGGGCCTGGATCTGGACTATGCCACTGCGTGGAGCTACGGCTGGGAAGAGCTTCCCAACCTGATGATTCCCGACTTCAACGGCGGGGCATCGGCCGGAGCGGTGAATCCGGAGAAATCGGCCACCATCAAGCTGCTGCGCCAGGCGGGGCAGAAGAACCTCAAGGAGATGGCCAAACAGCTGCCGATGTACTGGGGCCCGCAGCCGTTTACCGCCGGACCCATGTACATGGGCGCCGTCACGTTGTTTCTCTTTGTGCTGGGCCTGGGCCTGTACCGGGGGCGCGAGAAATGGTGGCTCCTGGCGGCGACAATCCTGGCTGTCCTCATGGCCGTAGGCAGCCATTTCATGGCTTTTACCGCCTTCTGTTTCAAAGTTTTGCCTCTGTATAACAAGTTCCGCACGGTGTCCATGGCGCTGGTGGTGCTGCAGCTGAGCCTGCCGATGCTGGGCTTTGTGACCCTGGACCGCATCGTGCGGGGAGAGTACGACAAAAAACGCTTTCTGAAGGCTTTCTGGTGGGCTTTTGGCCTCACGGGCGGCTTCTCGCTGCTGTGCTGGCTGGCCCCCGGGCTCTTCGGCAATTTCGAAAGCGCCTCCGACGCCGGCATGCAGGATGTGCTGGTGGAGGCCCTGGTGCAGGACCGCATCGCCCTCTTCCGGGCCGATGCCCTCCTGTCCTTCGTCCTGATTGCCGCATCGGCCCTCCTGCTCCTGTGGGCCTATCTTCCCAAGGGGCAGACGGAGCATGCGAAAGCGTTCGCCGGGGTCGGGCGCAAATGGGTGGCGGCCGTCATCATCTGCGTGATCAGCGCCACCAACCTCTTCGTCACGGGCAGGCGCTACCTCAACGCCAGCCATTTCACCACGCCCAAGGACTTCGGAAAACCCTTCGCCGAGCGCCCCGTGGACCAGATTATCAAGGCCGACAAGGACCCGCACTACCGCGTCCTGGACCTCACGGTGAACGTGTTCAACTCTTCCGTCCCTTCCTATCACCACAAGTCGGTGGGCGGCTATTCCCCGGCCAAGCTGCAGCGCTACCAAGACCTCATCGAGCACTACCTGACCGGTGAAATCAACGGCCTGTACAAGCAGCTGAACGGCGGCGCCGAGCTGGAAGAAGCGGAGGCGTGGATGGCCGCCGGAACGCCGGTTCTCAACGCCCTCAACACCCGCTACGTGGTGCTGGACGGCGCTTATCCGCCGCTGGTGAACGACGCCGCCTTCGGCCCTGCGTGGTTTGTGGACAGCGTCGCCGTGGCCGCCACCCCCGATGAGGAAATTGCCCTGCTGGGGCAGGTGGACCTTCGGACCACGGCCGTGGTGGGCAAATCCTTCGCTGGCGCCCAGGACGGCAGTTCCCATTCTAAACAAAGTGAAGATTCCGATTCCATCCGGATGACCTCCTACGCTCCCAACGAGTTGCATTACACGTACAGCGCCGCAGGGGACCGCCTGGCCGTGTTCTCGGAGGTGTATTACCCCAACGGCTGGCACGCCACCGTGGACGGGCAGCCCCTGGAGCTCATCAGGGCCGACTGGACGCTCCGCGCAGCGCTGCTGCCCGCCGGCGAGCACGAGGTGGTGATGACCTTCCTGCCGGACAGCTACCGAACGGGCGCCACGGTCTCCCGCATTGCCTCCATCGGCCTGCTGGCACTCCTGCTGCTGGCGCTGGCCCTGGCCTTTATCCGTTCCACCCCTGGCGCGTCCTCCCGCTTCGCAGAAGACGAAGGCGCTGATGGCCGGTAACTGTTTCATTATCAGTCGTTTGTGCAAAATCCTCTGCGCAAAAAGCGCAGAGGATTTTGCGTAAAGCATTGTGTTTCAGGAACTTGCCAGCCACCCGGCGGCGTTGGAATACTGGCAAGATTTTCGTACTTTTGCAGGACAATAGCGAAAACATGAATCAGAGCGAAATATTGCAATGGCTGCAGGAAGTGCAGCATCCCGGCAAGGAAGACCGGAGCGTCGTGGCGCTGGGGCTGGTGGAAAAGATGGAGATTGAGGAGGGGAAAGTACATGTCACCCTGGCGTTTCCCAAACGGCCGGATCCCCTGAAGAACTACCTGGTGGGGGCCGTCCAGGCCTGTCTGTATCGGCATTTGCCCGGCGGCACGGCCATCGAGGTGGACACCGTTGTGAAGGTGCCCGCCAAACCGGCGCCCAAAGGCATCGAGTTCAATTTGGAGCAGTTGCGGGAGGTGAGCCACATCGTGGGCATCGCTTCCGGAAAGGGCGGCGTGGGCAAAAGCACCGTCACGGTGAATCTTGCCGTGGCCCTGGCGCGCCTGGGCTATCGCGTGGGCGTGGCCGATGCCGACGTTTACGGTCCCTCCATCCCCACCATGACCGCCACCGAGGACGTCACTGTCGAGATGGAAGGCGAGGACGAAAACACCAACCTGTTCATCCCCGTGGAGAAATACGGCGTCAAGTGGCTCTCCGTGGGCCACGTCTCGCAGGCCGGCCAGGCCCTCATCTGGCGCGGGCCGATGGCCTCCACCGCCCTCAAGCAGATCATCCTGCAAACCGCCTGGGGCCCGCTGGACTTCCTTCTCATCGACATGCCTCCGGGAACCGGCGACATCCATATCTCCCTCATCGGCGACGTGCCCATGAGCGGTGCCGTCATCGTAACCACCCCGCAGACCGTGGCCCTGGCCGATGTCCTCCGCGGCGCCAACATGTTCCGGAATCCGCAGGTGCAGAAGCCCATCTTCGGCCTGGTGGAAAACATGTCCTGGTTCACCCCGGCGGCCCATCCCGAGGAGAAATACTATCTGTTCGGCAAGGACGGCGGCGCGCAGATGGCAGCCCGTCTGGACATCCCCTTCCTGGGGCAGATTCCCCTGGTGCAGGACATCCGCGAAGGGGCCGATGACGGAACCCCCGCGGCCCTGCTTGACCGTCCGGACAGCCAGGCCTTCCTGGACCTGGCCCGCAAACTGGTCGCCGCCATCTGATCGGCCCGGGGGGGTGGCTGGCGGCTGGCCTGGGTTGGTCAGCGGTTGGGTTGGTCGGCGGCGGGGTTGGCCGGCGGCTGGCCTTGCAAGGGTGGCCGCCAAGTGATTGAAACACAGCGCTTTACAAATAATCCTCTGCGCAAAAAGCGCAGAGGATTTTACGTAAACGCCTGACAGGGAAGCGATTAGCTGCCACCCTACTTTGCGAAGGTCAGTTCGCTGATGATGTTGTGGGCGCCGCCGTATTTTTCCACCAGCCAGAGGACGTAGCGGATATCCACGCAGATGCAGCGCTGGAGGTCGGGTTCGAACATGACGTCGGAGCTCATGCTTTCCCAGTTGCCGTCAAAGGCCAGGCCGATCAGTTCTCCCCTGGCGTTGAGCACCGGGGAACCAGAGTTGCCGCCCGTGATGTCGTTGTTGGTGAGGAAGCAGGTGTGCAGGGTGCCGTCCTTGTCGGCCCAGCGGCCGTAGTCGCCGGCTTCCAGCAGGCTCTTGATGCCGGCGGGCAGGATGAACTCGGGATTATTAGGATCTTCTTTTTCCAGGAGGCCCTTGGCGGTGGTGAAGTGCAGGTACTTGAGACCGTCCTTGGGGCTGTAAGGTAGTACCTTGCCGTAGGTGAGACGCATGGTGGAGTTGGCGTCCGGGTACATGGCCCGGCCCTTCTGCCACTCCATGAGGGCGCCGGCGAAGTGCTTGCGGGCGGTGTCATACTTCTCGTCGTTGCCCATATACCGCTTCTGGTAATATTTCATGAGCACGTCAACGGCGCTGCTGTAGAGTTCCACGGCCGGGTCTTCGGCCAGGACCGAAAATCCCTTTGCCGCCGCTTCCAGGGCCTTTTCGTACGAGGTGAAAACGCTGTTGTCGAAGAGGGAGTCCACATAGGCGGGGATGTCCAGCGTGGCGAAGTCGCCGCCGGAGAGCCCTGCCAGGTAGTCCTCCGGCCGGGCGTTTTTCCGGTAGAATTCCAGCAGCGCCACCGCCTCCTTGCGGTCCAGCGGCTCCACGTAGTCGCGGTACTGGTCCTTCATCGCATCCACGGCCTGCAGGAGAAGGGCGGTGGTGTCGGCATCGGCGGGAATATCGGCCGACAAGGAGCGGAAGGCTCCGGCGGCCAGGGTTGCCAGCTCGATCCTGAGCGGGGCCTCGGTGAGGAGGGTGATGGCGCGGTTGCCGGCCTTGTTTTCCTCCACGTACTCGGCGATGTCCTCAATGGGGGTGCCGTAGAGGGCCTTGCGCTCCGGTGAGGCCTCGATCCAAGCCTTCAGGGCCGCTTCTTTCTCTTCTTCCCGGCCGATGATGTTCAGGTTCTCGAAGGCCAGCTCCTCGCCCTGCCACTTCTTCCAGCCGTTGGAGCTGCTGGCGTATTTGTCGGCATACTTGAGCTGGACGGAAGGGTCGGCGCACATGGCTTCCCACATGATGTCCTGGCGGACGGTGCGGGCGTCGAT
>OCTW013432025.1_pt1 | contig 37157 bp, 24 predicted proteins | sample 1539671 | NCBI WGS metagenome assembly OCTW01 (sample SAMN02144230, study PRJEB22623) | gut metagenome | biome: sheep rumen | host: Ovis aries | place: New Zealand
AGTCCATTTGCAAGAAAAATAGGAAAATATTATATCCATTCCTTACTATATGGCAATGATGCGAATCTAGAAGATAGTCATCTTATTGTTGTAACCGATGGGAAGAAAACGATAGCAAAACAATTTTCTATGCCTCCAATAATAGAACATGCTATTATGGAAAATAACATATACGAACATAGTCATTATGCAACATTCATTCCTTTATATTCCGATACGGTATATTCCATAAATGACAATTTAACATATTATCCAAAATATGTTGTCAAACAAAAAAAGAGTTTATGGTCAAAAAAAAATGAAAAAATTAACAGTAATCAAGTAATAAAAATGTTGCAAACCCAATCATATACATACTTATCTCCAGAAACATTTATGGAAACAAAAAATGGGATTATTTTTAGTTTAAAGCATGGAGACAAATATGCTATATACAATAAGCATTATTTATATGATAAAGTTAAAAGAAACATTTATGAAATTCAAACAGGAGTATATAGGGAAAAGATAGATAGAATTTTTCCATTTTCTATAAGCTTTACAGACGACAATTCTTTTTATGGATATTACCGAGACATGTCCGATTATAAGGTATTGTTGAAATATGGTTATCTGAAAAATGGGCAGCTTTTTGATATTATAAAAGAATCAAAGAAAGGAGATAATCCTGTTCTAGTTGAATTTAAACTAAAGAATTAGTAGTATAAATACCGATAAACTGATTACTATCAATACTGATGAGAAAATATTTTAAACTATCTTCAAGTCTAACATACTTTGAATAGTTATCAATAAAGTCCGCTAAAAAATAAGGAGATAAAGTTTGTATTTCCGAAAATGTATGCATAATAAGTATTTACCGACACAGAGAACACGCACCATATCAATTTTCATTTTTTAGCGGACTAATAATAGAATATCTTCATCCATAAGAATATCCATTTTAGCTCATGTTTCAAAAATTTTATGATATGTTACAATTTAACAAAACTATGAAATAAATTAACAGCGCTTAAACATTTCCATTCATTATTATTACAAAGATACTTTAATTTTGCAAAAAAATAATCTATATATAATATGACACCGTGTAAATACACAATATTGATTTTTACAATCTGTGCAATTATTTGTTCTTGTAACAGAGAATTAGATAAAGCTCTATCAAATGCAGGAAATAATCGTTCAGAGTTAGTAAAAGTATTAGATTATTTTAAAAATGACCCAGACCCACTAAAATACAAGTCGGCCGTTTTCATTATAGAGAACATGCCATATCATGGTACACGCTATGCTCAAAATGCTGATACTTTTTCTGCAATATATAGAAATATGGCAGAATCTGCTTTAGAATTACGTGATAGTGTGCTTAATAGAAGAATTGTAACAGATATGCAATCAGAGCTATTCATACCTGCACTATTCAAAAATCCTGATTTTATATATGAAAAATATTTTCTATAGTTTATTTACTGGAATATTTGTTTTTACATCATGTAGTTTGAATAATGATGAGTTAAAAATTTCTTATGATCATATTCCACAAATGAAATTAACGTCATCAAAGCCTACCTATATTGATGTTGATGGTGCTACTAAGATATCAGAGGAAGCCTTTTTTAAAAATAAGACTTTCAATATCTCTTTTACGAAATTAGATAATACTGTACCAATCGGTACTATTGAGAAAATGCGAGTCTACAAAGATCGTTTTTACTTTTTGAGTGAAGACAAACTGTATATTTATAATTCCAAGTCAGGTAAACTTCTTTTTATGATTGATGCAAAAGGACATGGACACAATGAGTATATCTTACTTAGAGACTTTCAAGTTCTCCCAAAAGAAGAATTAATTATGTGCATAGATGATATGCAGAAAAAACTGTTTTTCTTTTCTATGAAAGATGGTAAACTTGTAAAGAGCATTAATTCACTGATAGGAACGCCATATGTCAGGAAAATGGGTAATTTGTATTTTCATGATGTGCTGTTTGGCAATGATTTTAATGATGATGAAACATGGCAGATACTTGTGTCCAACGGCAAAGAATTCAAACGCAAGGGGTTTAGGATTTTTCCAATACAAAAGAATGCTATGAGAAATAATATATACGAGACCAACAGTGGCATTACATTTGCCCCTCTATTTTCTGATACCATATATCATATAAATAAAAAACTACAATATTCCGTTTCCTATATTTTTAAAAATAAGCATAGTATATGGAGCATGAGGAATGAGGAATTGGATTTTAAAAATTCACAACATGCGGAGAAAAAAAGCGATTATAGTTATTTAGCTTCAGATACATTTTGGGAGAGCAACAATGGCATATTGTTCCAAATGGCTGTAAGCGACAAGGATTTTCGTGAAAATCTCATGACCTATTATTATGATAAAATTTCAAAAGAGAACTTATTGATTGAAACCTCTTGGAGTGGTCCTATTAATTATGTGACTCTACCTGACCAACTCATGTATAATGATTCAAACACATATTATGGAATTTTTGCTGATATGCATTCTTTAAAAAGTTACATTAATCCAAAATTTGTTAAACACAACGGATTTAAGAAACTTCTTTCTGATGCAAAAAGTGGAGATAATCCAGTTATTATGTCATTTGAAATAAAATAGATATGAAGGGGGATAATATATCATTTCGCTATACATTGAAAAATGTTAGAATAGTACTGAAATATGGAGGGAATGAAAAAATATATCGTAGTTTTAGCTTGTTTGTTCGAAATACCTATTTGTTCTGTTAAGTCAGAAAACTTATTTACATTAAGCGATGCTATTAAGATTGCCCAAAGCAATTCGTTTGATGCACAATTAGCTCGATTTAGTTATAAATCAAGCTATTGGACCTATAGATCTTTTCTAGCAGAATTAAAACCTTCCGTAAATCTACAAGGAGATTTAATGAATTTCGATCATTCAAAGGTTGAAGCAAGAAATTTTGAAGATGGAAAAATCAATTATGTAGATAATAATTCACTAAATAATGCACTCACATTATCTATCGATCAACAGATAACATCTTTAGGAGGTGTCTTGTCTCTACAATCTGTACTTAATCACCTGTATCAATTTGATTATAAGACTTCTACCTTTTATTCACAACCATTTAGAATTTCTTATACCCAACCACTTCGCACTTATAACGAGATGAAGTGGCGCAAGAAATCATCACCTAAAGAATTTGATAAGGCAAAACGTAATTTTTTGGAGGCAATGGAAGAAATTTCCATACAAACGACTAGATTGTTCTTCTCTGCAATTATAGCTCAAGCTAACCACAAACAAAATGTTAGTAAATATGAAGATCTCAAAAAGATGTATGAACTATCTCAAAAAAGACTGAATTTGGGTACCATCACTAAAAGCGACCTTTTACAACTGGAACTATCGATGCTCAATGCCCAAGTTGCTCTTACTTCTTCTGAAACAGAAATGGAAGAATGTCTCTTTGACCTCTTTTCTTATTTAAGAATAGGAGATTATAAAGAAGTTAACTTAGTGGCTCCTAATAACATTCCTAATATCATTATCAATTCTAATGACGCTCTTCAAATTGCCATAAAAAATTCGTCAAATAGTATAGAACAAGAATTAACTCTACTCACGGCAAAACAGAATTTGGCTCAGGCAAAATCGGCAAAAGGAATTCAAATGCAATTATCATTGCAAGCAGGAATATCGAATACTGCTGATAATTTTAAAGGTGCATATAGCCATATGAAAGACAATGAAATTATTGGTCTCACATTATCAATGCCAATTTTTGACTGGGGGGTTCAAAAGGGACGAGTAAAAGTTGCAGAATCTAATCTTGAATTAGCTAAAACTCAAATGGAGCAGAAACAAAGTTCATACATTCAAGAGATGAAGCGACAAGTTATACAATTCAATCTCCAGTCAGAACAATGCAAAACATCACAAAGGGCACAAGATATTTCGATAGAACGCTATCATATAACCAAGAAACGATTTGAGGCAGGAAACATAACGGTTACCGACCTAAACACTGCTATGCAGGAACAAGAGAGTGCGAAGTATCAATATTTATCACAACTTGAAAAATACTGGGTAAATTATTATACTCTGAAAAAATCAACGCTATATGATTGGATTGGCAATTATAATGTTACGGCCGATTTTGATAGAATTATAAATATGAAATAAAAAATAGAGTTATGATAAAAATATATTCTTTACTATTACTATTGGCTATTATAACCTCATGTAATAATGGCAAAAAGACACATAACATGAATATGAACGATATAGAAAACAAAGCTGAAATATATGCAGATACGATGAAACTGTATCCTTCTATATTCAATAAACAAATTATTTGTAATGGAAAACTTGAAGCCATTGAAAAAAGTGATTTATCTTTTATAAACGGAGGAATTGTATCTGCTATACATATAAAAAATGGAGCTTATGTAAAAGCAGGACAGTTGTTAGCAGAAACTGATAAAAGTGAATATCTATTGCAACTAGCCCGCGCACAAAAGGATTTAGCAAGGGCTAATGTTGAACTATCAGACAAATTAATAGGACTGGGATATAATGGGATAACAGATAAGATACCAGAAGACTTATTAAAGCGCACAAAAGCCACTTGTGGCTATTACTCTGCTATATATGAAGTACAATCTGCAAAACAACATCTGGCAAAATGTAATTTATACGCGCCTTACAGTGGACGCATTGCCGACCTTACTAATGCAAGATTTCAACGAATAGAAAAACTATGCACTCTTATTAACGATGCCATGATGGATGTTTCATTTGATGTATTGGAGGCTGAACTTAAAAATATACACATCAATCAAGAAGTAAAAATAAGTTTATTGGCTGATGAACAACGTATATATACAGGTAAGATAACAAGCATAAACCCTACGATAAATAATAATGGCCTGGTAAGAATAAAAGCAAGGATACCTAATAATACTCACACTCTTATTGATGGAATGAATGTAAAAATCATTATTGAAAGTAAGATTCCAAATTCATTTGTTGTACCTAAAGATGCTGTTGTCGAACGTGATGGCTATCATGTTGTCTTTGTCTATTCACAAGATGAAGCAATCTGGACTTATGTAGATATCGCTCATAGCAATGCTGACTATTATGCCATAACTGGGAATCAAGTAAAAGGAACAGAAATAAATACTGGTGATGCTATTATCACTACAGGAAATCTGAACCTTGCCGATGGAACTAAGATTAAAATACGTAGAAGGAAAGATAAACAATGATTAAATATCTTTTACATAAACCTATTGCCACAAGCATGGCTATCCTTGCGATAATCATCGTAAGTATTGTATCTTTATGTGATATCCCCATTTCATTGATGCCTGACATAGATATTCCACGAATAACTGTACAGGTTGAAATGCCGGGAGCATCAGTAAATGAAATCGAAAAGAGAGCTATTGCTCCTATTCGACAGCAACTATCACAGTTAGAAGGACTTACCAGTATTCAGAGTGATTCAAAAATGGACATTGGTACAATCTGCTTACAATTCGTTCCTGGCAGTAACATCGATGTTGCTTTTGTTAATGTGAATGAAAAAATAGACATGGCTATGGGTAGTATGCCTAAAGAGATGAAAAGGCCCAAAGTGATTAAGGCTACTTCTATGGATATACCGGCGTTCTACCTTGACATTTCTGTGAAACAAGAGTCAACTTTATCCAATACAAGCCACAAATTCTCTCAACTATCTGACTTTACCAGAGACATCATTGTAAGGCGCTTTGAACAACTACCATCAACAGCACTGATTGATGTTAGCGGACTTGCAACAACTGAAATTCTGTGCACCCCTGACCTCAACACCTTGCAGTCTTTAGGATTAACAGAGTCTGATCTACAAAAAGCCTTAGCTGATAATAACGTTCAATTGGAAGCTTTATCTGTAAAAGATGGAGCTTATCATTATCATATTCATTTTGATAGTCAATTGACCACACTCGAGGACATCAAAAAAATAATTATTAACCACCAAGGGCGCATCATACCATTAGGTGAACTATGCCACATTGAAGAAATACCAGCTTCTCCCAAGAACATCATTAGACATAATGGCCGTAACTGTATTACATTGGCTATTATAAAACAAAGTGATGCAAGAATGGCTGATCTTAAAAATGAAGTAAGCGATCTTATAGAAAATCTTCAGAAAGAATATCCTACGATCAGTTTTAATCTCACTCGCGATCAGACAGAACTTCTCTCGTTCTCTATGAACAACTTGAAATATAATCTCCTGGCTGCCATTATCATGACATGCCTGGTCCTTATTTTCTTTCTAAGAAACTGGAGAGTGGGGATATTGGTTGCTTTTTCTATTCCTCTTTCGCTTTTGGTTACCATTTTATCCTTTAAATTAACCCATATAACCATGAATATCATTTCGTTGTCTGGATTAATTTTAGGTGTCGGAATGATTGTTGATAACTCTATTGTTGTTATTGATAATATCATTCAAAAAAGAGAAGAAGGTCTATCACTTGTTGAAGCAATTGCTATAGGAACAAAAGAAGTGTTCCCATCACTATTAAGTTCTGTACTTACGACATGCAGCATCTTTATACCTCTAATTTTTATCGGAGGCATAGCTGGTACTTTGTTCTTTGACCAGTCTATGGGTGTTACAATGGCCTTATTTGCTTCTTTATTGGTTTCTGTTACAGTAATTCCTATTTATTTCTTTTGGCTTCATAAAAAACTTGGGGAAAAAATAACCAAAGATACACATAGCTTTAATAAGCTATTAAAAATACATGATAGAATAGAATCATGGGTGTTACGTCATTCTGGATATTGTATGTTAGCATTTCTAATCTGCATCCCAGGAATCTTGATTACATATTTAATTATAGATAAGCAAATGCTTCCTGATATTGAGTATTCTGATGGAATGATGCACATAGACTGGAATGATAATATTTCGGTCGAAGAAAGTGATCGCAGAACTGCTTGTCTTATAGCAAAGTATAAGAACGTGATAACCGCTTCTACAGAGATGACAGGAACACAGGATTTTTTGCTTTCACATACCAAGGATATATCTTCTTCTGAATCTTTAACTTATTTATGCTGCAAAAATACATCTGATTACAGTAAACTAAAAGATAGCCTTATGACAAGTTTACAAGAAGAGTACCCTGAAGCAACAATCTCCTTCTCTCCTTCAGGCAATCTTTTTAATATGATTTTTTCTACAGATGAACCAGAACTACAAATAAACCTTCAGACACCTTTGGGTACACGCCCTTCTTTCGATGAAAGCCAGGCTTTTATAGATTCACTTCGTTACCATTTCCCAGATGTCACTTTCCCATCGGTCGTAACAGAAGATAATATTCAACTTGTTGTAAATTCTGAACAAATAATGGCATATGGAGTAACCTATGAACAATTAAAAAATCATATAACAAATCTTCTTGGGAAAAATAATGTTTTGCAAATTAATCATGGATCTGTTTCTGTACCAATTATTATCGGACTAAATAGAAAAAATAGAAAGGACATTCTTGAAAGTTCTATCAAGAACGCTGATGGAACAGATATACCTTTAAATTATTTGCTTAAAGAAAGAAAAATTCGAGATTACAAGCACATCTATGGCAATACAAATGGAGATTATTATCCTATTATCGTCCATGCTACAGATAGTCAGATAAAAGAAATTCTTGATTATATTTCTGTAAAACAGAAAAACATGAATAATTTAGTGATCAGTACATCTGGTAGTTATTACTCAAGTCGTGAGGCCATGAAACATCTTATATTTATATTAGTGATATCATTATTGCTACTATTTTTTATATTAGCTGCTCAATTTGAGAGTTTAATAACACCACTTATTATCCTTTTGGAAATACCTATTGATATGTTTTTTGTTATGGCAATACTATTCATAACGGGCCAAACCATAAATATGATGTCAATGATAGGCTTTATTGTTATGGGAGGAATCGTTATCAATGATTCGATTTTGAAAATAGATACTATAAATAGATATATCAAAAATGGAGTTTCCTTAATAAGGGCTTTATTATTAGCTGGAAGAAATAAGCTAATGCCAATTTTAATGACTTCATTAACGACGATCTTCTCGATGTTACCCTTTATGACTAAAGGTAGCATAGGGGCTGATATGCAATTCTCATTATCATTAGTTATTATTATCGGTATGATTGTAGGAACACTTGTTAGTATATTCTTTGTTCCATTAGCATACTATCTGATACATAAAAACAAACTAAGCAGATGAAAATATCGTCTTTTTCTATCATCCTCTCGTTTGTAGTACTTATGCTTATTGGTACCGCAATGGTTCCATTAGTTAATATAGGCGAGAAACCACAAATAGAACAAAGGAAAAATATAATTATTACTTATGGATGGCCTAACATGGCTGCAAAAGTGGTAGAGCAAAATGTTACATCAACTATGGAAGGGGTTATTTCTTCTATAAAAGGGGTGGAACGTGTTAGCTCTACTTCATACTTTGGTGGCTGTGAGATTCAAGTTACCTTAAAAAGAAATGCTAATCCTAATGCCGTAAAATTTGAAATCGCTTCATTATTACGACAAACCTATGAACACTTACCACAAGGTGTATGGTATCCATGGATGGGAGGTGGCGAAATGGAACATTCGCACGCTACACATAACGAACAAAAACTCCTTCTTTCCTATGAGATAAATGCAGACATGCCACCTGAGCAACTGAAGAATATGGTGGAACAGTTACTCGTTAATAATATAAGATGTGAGGAAGATGTTAATAAAGTAGAAGTAACAGGTACGCGTGAAAAATATATTGAAATCAACTATAATCCACAATTATTAGCTGCATATCACCTTACACCTGAAGAAATCGGTGCAGGAATTAATAACTTTATTGGTCGAGACGAAATTGTCGGTGATATTGTAAGAACATTCTCTGACCAACATCAGTCAATCATCCCCTTACATTTGACGATTGACAAATACTCACGCATATTAGGAGAAATGCCTATCAAAAAAGTCGAAGACAAAATAATATATCTCAATGACTTAGCATCTTTCCACTACAAATATCGTGAACCTGATAATTATTATAGAATTAATGGTAAAAATACTGTTAACCTTAATATTTACGTTGCTGGTGATAGTAAACTAATAACTACAGCTTCAAGATTGAGAAATCAGGTAACAAATATTTTGGAACAAAATAAAAGTATCTTTACAGCTAAACTTGCTACAGATGCTTCTGAACAACCCCTAAAAGAACTTCAGAAAGTTATCTATCGGTCGCTTGCTGCTATTCTGATATTACTTCTTTTTGTATTAGTTACCAGTCAAAGTCTAAAATGCCTTGCAATAGTATCAATTACTTTATTGGCTAATATTCTGATATCGATCATCGGATATGTTTTATGTGATGTTCAACTAAATGTGTATTCACTTGCTGGAATTACGATTGCTATGGGACTTATTATAGACTCTGTAATCATTATGACGAACCATTATAGCTACTATCATAATAGAAAAGCATTTCTTGCCATTCTTGCTGCTTTACTAACTACCATTGGCTCATTGATCGTGATTTTCTTTCTACCAAAAGAAAAACAAGATATGCTATATGATTTTAGTTGGGTAATTATTATAAATCTCATAACATCATTAGTTGTTGCCCTGCTTTTTGTTCCCGCACTTGTCGAACAGTTGAATTATATCCCTAAAAGTCATAGAATAAAGATGCGACAAGCTACCATCAAATGGAACCAATTTTACACAAAATACATATACTTTGCATGCCGTCATAGAGCTTGGTTCATCATTTTTCTTATATACGCATTCGGAATCCCTATATTTGCTCTTCCAGACAGCATTGGACCGGATGAGAATGTCTATACACCTGATTCTCAATACCAGGCTAAATGGTACGAAAAACTATACAATAACACTTTCGGTAGCGATTTCTTCATCAGGACTTGCAAAGACCCTTTAACTACTTATCTTGGTGGCAGTATGTATCTATTTTCGCAATCTATATCAGATCATGTTCGTGAATCTGAACAAGAGAAAATATTACATATTTCAGGCAAAATGCCATCAGGTTCTACTGCGGCACAATTAAATGAAAAAGTAATACTTGTAGAGAATTATTTACGAGAATTTAATGGTATAAAAGAATTTACGACTCAGATATTTGGTTCGAATGCTGTCATTGACGTTACTTTTAAAGATGACATCAAAAATAGTGCTTACCCCTACCAACTTGAAAAAAAATTGATCAGTAAACTTATCACTATAGGAGGGGCTGACTGGAAAACATATGGTGTTAGTTATGAAGGATTTAGTAACTCTATCTATACTGATAATGGAAATCATTATATAACGATAAGCGGATTCAACTTTGAACAGCTAAATCATTATGCTGAAGATATGGCGGCATATCTTCAGAAAAATCGTAGAATAAGCGATATAAAAATAGAAATCCCTGGATTTGAGCATCAGGAAGACGAATATTACATTGACTATAACACATTAAAACTTGCCATTTACAATGAAAAGGCAAATACATTATATCATGGCATTTCTCCTTACATTAAAGAAACTTATGTTGGGAAATATACCGATGATCACCAAAATCTTAATATTTTCTTAAAACCTATTGAAAACAAGAACAATGATTTATGGCATTTAAATCATGCACAGTTTAATTCTCTTGAAAATCAAGTCTTTCCAACAGATTATATGAATATATATAAGCGAAATGCAAATAATTTTATCCCTCGTGAAAACCAGGAATTTATTATTCGTGTTTCATTTAATATTGTAGGGTCATATATGTTTATTTCTGACATATTAGAAACGACAATAAAACATTTTAATCGTATTTTACCGTTAGGATATAAATGCGACACAACAACTATAGCTCAACAAGAGAAAGAAAAAAGCAAATATGGGTTAATCATACTTGTTGTTGTCATCATATTTTTCATTTGCTCTATTCAGTTTGACTCCATTAAGATGGCTATTGTTGTTGTGTCAATGATTCCTGTTTCTTTAATAGGAACATTTTTAACTTTCTATTTTACAGGTGTAGAGTTTGGAGATGGCGGTTTTGCATCATTGATCATGCTATGCGGTATAACGGTAAATGCCATGTTATATATTATAACTCAATATCTATATTTGAAGAAAATAAATAAAAATACCAATTTAGTACACCTATACACAAAAGCCATTAATCACAAAATTGTACCTGTACTTCTTACAATTATCTCTACTATCTTAGGGTTAGTTCCATTTTTCTTTGACGGGCAAGAAGAGATTTTCTGGTTTTCTTTTGCAACAGGAGTTACAGGAGGACTACTATTCTCTGTGATAAGTTTACTTTTTGTGTGCCCTATTTTCTTATTTTCTAAAAATCAAAAATTATAAATTTATGTACAAACATGACGTGTAATATCATAATCTTTTCTATCTTTGCATGTAAATTAATCTTAGAAACAGATCAAATAATACATGAAAAAGATTTATTCACTTTTTATCGTGCTATTACTTTCTGGTAATATCTCGGCTATAGAAAGAGAAAAACTGAACTTCAATGGCGGGTGGCTAATGCAGGTGGGTGACTTTCCTGAAGCACAGTCTGTAACTTACAAAGACAAGAACTGGAAAAAAGTAACCTTACCTTACGCTTTCAACCGACAGGAAGCCTTTCGAGTAAGTATCGAAAATCTATCGGATACCATTATCTGGTATCGTAAGCATTTTACGATAAACGAAATTCAAAATCGAAAATATTTCATAGAGTTCGAAGGAGTACGCTTCGCGGCTGATTTTTATCTTAATGGCCATCATATCGGACTATCAGAAAATGGTGTCATGGCGTCAGGATATGATCTCACTCCGTTTATTAAAAAAGGAAAGAATGTTTTAGCCGTTCGTGTAGATAATGACTGGAACTATCACGAGCGCGCTACCAACCAGCGGTACCAATGGAACGATAAAAACTTTAATGCCAACTATGGTGGAATAACCAAGAATGTATGGCTGCATCAAACAGATTTACTCTATCAAACTCTACCTTTATATAGTAATTTGGGTACAACTGGGGTATATGTCTATGGTACCGACTACGACACGGCAGGCAAACAAGTAACGGTACATGCAGAAAGCCAAGTACGAAACGAGGATTCTCAAGCTCGAACCTTTGTCTATGCCTGTAAAGTACTTGATGCGAATGGTAAAGAAGTTGCTCATTTCAAGGGCAAGAAATATACCCTTCAACCCGGAGAGACTACGTCTGTCAATGCAAAGGGAGTACTTCATCATGCGCATTTCTGGTCATGGGGCTATGGCTATCTCTATACCGTAAAAACAGTCCTTCAGAATGAAGATGGTAGCCCTATCGATGAAAATACCATTCGCACTGGTTTTCGCAAAACCCAGTTTGGTGAAGGTAAAATCTGGCTTAATGACCGATGCATGATGGTTCATGGGTATGCCCAACGTACAAGCAATGAGTGGCCGGGTGTAGGTATAGACATTCCAGCCTGGTTGAGTGACTATAGCAATCGTCTGATGGTAGAATCAGGCGGAAATGTGGTACGCTGGATGCACGTCACTCCATCGAAGCAAGATGTAGAGAGTTGTGATCGAGTAGGACTCATTCAGGCTATGCCTGCCGGTGATGCAGAGAAAGATGTAACCGGTCGCCGATGGGAACAACGCAAACTCCTGATGCGCGATGCCATTATTTATAATCGCAACAACCCATCCATCCTCTTCTATGAAGGGGGAAACGAAAGTATTTCACGCGAACACATGATAGAATTACGTCAAATTCGTGACACTTATGATCCCAATGGCGGAAGAGCCATCGGTTCTCGAGAAATGCTCGATATAGCCGAAGCCGAATATGGTGGTGAAATGCTATACATCAATAAGAGTGCTACCCACCCGATGTGGAGTATGGAATATCATCGCGATGAGGGACTACGAAAATACTGGGATGACGAGAGTTATCCATACCACAAAGAAGGTGACGGACCGCTCTATCGTGGCAAACCGGCTTTAGAATACAACCATAACATGGATTCACTAGCTGTGTCTATGGTGAAGCGTTGGTATGAATATTTTATCGAGCGACCAGGTACCGGAAAACGTGTCAGCAGCGGTGGTGTCAAGATTATATTCTCCGATACAAACACACATCATCGCGGTGAGGCCAATTATCGCACCAGTGGTGTTACTGATGCGATGCGTATACCCAAAGATTCTTACTTTGCTCATCAGGTGATGTGGAATGGTTGGGTTACCCCAGAGCAAAACGGCACATATATTATCGGTCACTGGAATTATCCTGCCGGTACTGTTAAGACGGAATATGTAGTCAGTACGGGCGATGAAGTAGAACTATTCCTCAATGGCAAATCTCTTGGTCGCGGCAGGCGCTCTGATGAATATCTCTTTACTTTCCAGGGTGTACACTATGAAGCTGGTAAACTTGAGGCCGTATCTTATATCAAAGGCAAGGAAGTAAGTCGATATACATTGGAGACTGCGGGTAAACCCGACCATATCAAACTCACACCTATCCTGAATCCTTTAGGCTTCAAAGCCGACGGAGCTGATGTTGCTCTCGTTGATGTAGAAATCGTTGATGCTCAAGGACACCGTTGCCCTCTCGACAATCGTATGATAACCTTTACGCAAAAGGGCGAAGGGGAATGGATTGGTGGTATCGCCATGTCAAACAACAAGCAAAATACTGTAGACAACTTCATTAACAGTATGACCTTACCCGTAGAATGTGGTATTAATCGTATTATGGTTCGTTCTACAACAAAACCGGGTATCCTTCAGCTTACTGCAAGCGCGGATGGTATGCAGCCAGTATCGCTAAAACTTCAAACGGAATCAATAGACCTGCAGCATTACAATCCTGGACTGACACTGGCCAGCAACCTGAAACGAGGTGAAACGCCTAACACACCATCCTATACCGATATTCGACAGACCGTCGCCATTGTCGGAGTAGAGGCAGGAAGCAATGCTGCTGAAGCTGCGCTAAGTTGTGATGACAACGAATTAACAGAATGGAAAAGTGACGGGAAACTAGAAAACGCCTGGATTACCTACCAGCTGGAACAACAAACTGCTATCGATGAAATTACCCTCAAATTAACTGGTTGGCGCGACAAATATTATCCATTAGCTATCTATGCTGACGGAAAAGAAATCTGGAGAGGTTGGACCTACCCTACCTTGGGCTATGTGCATATTAATATTGATAAGCCTATATCTGCTAAAACCATCACCATCAAGATGTTAGGCAATACCAAGACACAGAAGGCAACGGGTGATACGGCAGAGTTAGCAGGCGGCAAAGCTGATACATTCCAGGAGACTCCATCTGCTAAAGGTAAGACAGAACTTCGTATTGTTGACATCGATTTTTTGTACGGTATGATGGAGAATAGTACAAGGTAAGCATTGGATAAAGACCAACAGAAGTTGCCGAAAACATTTTGGCGACTTTAAAACAATGGTATAGAGCCATCCACGTGTTCGCCCTTATGGAGCTATGCTTTTGTTCGAGGGTAAAATATATATCATGGCATTTGGTAAGACAAATGATGGAACTTGATGAAACGATTTGTTTCTAAAGGCATTACTATATATAAATATCAATAGCAGGCAACATCATGGAATATATGTTATAAGATAGTCGTTTTATGTAAAAAATGAAAGAAGACTAGAAAATTAAGAAGCTCAGGAGATAAAAAATTTCCTGAGCTTTTCGATATATAATAGAATTGTGTTGGTGTTATTGTCTTCTATTCCTTTAAATGGATTTTAATTCTACTATCGCTTACGATGCAAAGATACAAATAATATTCTTCATCGCAAACGATTAAATATACTTATTAACAGCTATTAATAAATATCGTATACGACCAGAGACAAATTAACAGTCATTTACATATATTGGTTCTATTCGATTGAAAAAAATGATTACTGCTGTCCGCTAAAAAAGGAAATGAAGTAAGATGGGAGTATTTTTATTATAAAAAGATAAGGGCTAATAACAAAAAAAATCGAATTCCAAAAGGAATCCGATTACTATATCGTTTAAAAGAATTATCTACGAAAGCTGCACCTTAAGGTGAACAGCATTGTCTTTACTTACCAGCAGCAATCTTGTTATTTACATTTACTGCATTTGCTGCAACTGCTACTACAACTGCTAAAACTACCATTAATGTCATCATAATTATTATCCTTTCTACATCTTTATGAGACCCGTATTAGTCTCGTTATACATTCTTTTATTTCTTTTTACACTGCAAAGATACGCATTGTGCACGAACACACCAAATATTTCTATGTTATTTAGCATATTTTCGTTGTATTCTTGACCTTTATCAATTGATATCTCTAAAATACTCAATCTATATGCTTTTCTCCAGAAAATAGAACAATGCTCCCATTAAGGAGCATCGTTGTAAATGAGGTTAGTCGTAATAATGGTTCAGATGGTGTTTGTGACGAGCATGATGATGCTGATGATGTGCTGCATCACGCTTGATTAGTTCTTGGTCATGCTTGGGATGGTAGAGATTCTTCATCTTTTTATATTCACGATATTGACTTCTTGTCAGCACCCTATCCAGTCTTTTATTTCTTTCTTTCCAAGCGATAACGTCACGTTGCTTGTTGTTCACATTACGCATATAATCCAAATTAATGGCAAATACATCCCGGTACTGATCTCGAGAAAGTCTTAATTCTCTTGCCATAGCATTGGTCATGCGTAGTGCTTCGTTTCTTACGTAACTATATGTCATTGCATTGACTGTAGTGGTCAACATGACCATGAAGGCTACTAATAATGTTTTTAATCCTTTCATAATTCTCTATTTTTATTTGTTCTTTCTATCGCAAAGATAGCGAATGCTAAAAAGATAACGAAAGAATAATCTCTATTTCAAATAGGAATTTTCCTATATAAAATAGGTATATTAGAAAGTTGTTCTGAATAATGATGTCGGGACTAATCGTATTTTAATTTGCCCAAAAGATTCGGCTATTCTTCCTTTTTTTCGTATTTTTGCATAGTATATATATAATAGGTATAGGCTTATCAAACAAAAACAGCGCATATATGTGGCCATCGATCTGAAGTCGTACTACAGTTCTGTGGAATGTGTAGCCAGAGGTCTCGATCCTTTGACTACCAATCTTGTTGTAGCAGACGAGAGCAGAACCGAAAAAACCATCTGTTTGGCGGTTTCGCCCATGCTTAAAGCCTGTCATATTGGTGGCAGAGCTCGTCTATTTGAGGTGGTGCAACGCATACGCGAGATAAACCAAGATCGCCTATCACGCATACCCGACCATCGCTTTAAAGGCAAATCTGCTCTTGCACACGAACTTCGTGAACACAAAGACTGGGAAGTAGACTATATCATAGCACCTCCACGAATGGCAGAATATATCCGCATCAGCTCTAAAATATACGGCATCTATCTGAAATACATTGCGGCAGAAGACATTCATGTGTATTCTATCGACGAAGTCTTTATGGATGTTACCGATTATCTGGCTTCGTATAAGAAGTCTGCTCATGAATTGACAATGGATATTATTCATGACATCTTGAATGAAACGGGTATCACGGCGACAGCTGGTATCGGAAGTAATCTCTATCTGGCTAAAGTGGCTATGGATGTTGTAGCCAAACATGTGCCTGCAGACAAGGATGGTGTACGTATCGCAGAACTTGATGAAATGACTTATCGCAAACAACTTTGGGATCATCAGCCACTTACCGATTTCTGGCGAATAGGACATGGTATCGCTGAAAAACTGGAAAGTTACGGCATGCATACCATGGGCGATGTGGCCCGGTACTCACTGACCCATGAAGAACAACTTTATCGCCTGTTTGGTGTTAATGCTGAACTGATCATTGATCACGCCTGGGGATGGGAGCCTTGTACGATGAAATATATCAAGGCCTATAAACCTCAGGCTAATTCGCTCGGATCAGGACAAGTATTACAGTCTGCATATACTTTTGAAAAGGCACTTGTCGTCATGAAGGAAATGGCTGAAGCCTTATCACTTGATCTTGTAGACAAGCATCTGGTTACCCGTCAAATCGTTATTAATATCGGCTATGACCGGGAATCACTCGATAATCCTGCTATTGCTTCAAAGTATACCGGTGCTGTAGGCTATGACTACTATGGACGCAAGGTTCCCAAATCGGCTCACGGTACTGCTAACTTAGACCAACTTACTTCTTCTACCCGCCTCATTCGTGATGCTGTAGTAGCCCTTTATTATCGTATCACAGACCCCAAATTGCTCGTGAGACGACTGAATATTACTGCTTGCAACATCGTAGACGAAAGCGAAGCAGAAAAAGAGCAGCATGCTCCTATGCAACTCGATTTATTCGCCGATAACGAAGCCTTAATCGAAGATAAACAAAAAAAACAGAACGAGCTGACAAAAGAACGAAAAATGCAAAAGGCCATGCTGAGCATCAAAAAGAAATTTGGCAAGAATGCGATTCTCAAAGGACTTGACTTTGATGAGGGTGCAACTACCAAAGAAAGAAATAACCAAATAGGTGGGCATAAAGCCTAATGAATCTAGTATAATAAGAACGAAAGGAGAAGATTATGACTGGAAAATACGACGATATTATTCATATGGAGCATCCCATTTCTAAGAATCATCCACAAATGCCGATGATAAACAGGGCTGCACAGTTTGCTCCCTTTGCTGCACTAACCGGCTACGAAGAAGCATTGGCTGAAACAAGAAAAAAAAATGAAGAAGATAATAAAGAAGAGTAAGAAATACTTGCTTTTATCATTTTAAATATTTATTTTTGGAGAAATTTATCGCATCAAGATTATTAATCCATCAAAGATCTATGAAAAAATGAACAATAACGGCTAATTCTGTTAAATATCACTTCTCCATCTATCATCGCCTACGATATTTACTAAACATTGTTAAAACGAAAGCACAATCGCTTGCGATATAAAAAAGAAACTCTATATTTGCATCGTAAACGATAAGGAACACAAAAAAGACTATAAAATAAAATGGAGAAGAAACTATATGGCCTTACCAAAGGCACAGAATTAGAAAAGATGATTACAGCAGCTGCTAATGCCGAAGCAAACGGTACAAAGCAATATTATGCGTTAGCACGTATGGCTCGTGAGCAGCAACTTCCTGAAGAAGTTAGCAACACTCTAGAGCAGATGGCTGACCAGGAAAGTAATCACGCAGGCTTCTACGCAATGCTTAATGGCACCTATCCTGAAGATATCTATGGTATCATGGAAAAAGCAGCCAAAGGTGAGTATGCAGCAGAAAAGGTATTAGCTCCTCTCGCAGAAGCTCTTCGTGCATTAGGTTCAGAAGAAGGTGCAAAGCAGGTTGAAGAATTCATCCGTCAAGAAATTCATCATGGCGAACTTCTCGAACAATTAATTAAAAAATATCGTAAGTAAAACCCTTTAAATAAATATTGAATTATGACTACAGTATATGATTTTAATTTAAAAGACAAAAAAGGCAACGAAGTAAGTCTTTCACAGTATCAAGGTAAAGTATTGCTGATTGTAAATACAGCTACAGGTTGTGGTTTCACTCCTCAGTACGAGGAACTCGAGGCTATGTATGGCCGCCTAAAGGAACAAGGTCTAGAAATTTTGGACATCCCTTGCGACCAGTTTGGTCACCAGACTCCAGGCAGCGATGAAGAAATTACACAGTTCTGCACGATGAAATTTGGTACTGATTTTCCTCAATTCAAGAAGAGCGAAGTTAATGGTGCAAACGAACTTCCTCTCTTTGCATGGTTGAAGAGCCAAAAAGGTTTTGAAGGACAGTATGAAGAAAAACTTGCTGCTATCATGGAGAAACTTTACAACGAACACAACCCTGAACCACGCAAGAAAGACGATATTCAATGGAACTTCACTAAATTTGTTGTTGACAAGAACGGTGCTGTTGTTGCTCGTTTCGAACCAACTGACGACATGAGCAAAGTAGAAGAGTGCATCAAGTCTCTACTCTAAATCCTTAGGAAGGTTCAATTTTTTTTAACGGCATATATCTATAACAAAAAAAGAAGAGAAGCAGACTCAAGTCAGCTTCTCTTCTTTGCTTTTCAGCTAAAACACTTATTTGGCAGACAACATCGTCACCTCGATACGATGATTCTGACGAAGAATATCAGCCGCCAACTTCTGAATATCAGCAGGTGATATTTCATCTACCATTTTTACATAATCTTTGTCAAAGTCTTCACCATCTCTGAGCTGATGCCAGATAACATAACTCCAATAGTCATTGGTAATAGCCATCTGTGCATATTGCTTTTTAAGGTATTCTTTCACCTTAGCCAGACTTGAGGAAACAGGTCCATGCTGAGCAATATTGGCTATCTGCTGATAAATAATCGGATTCAACTCGTCATAGCGGTTAGGGTCTGCATTATAACTGATACGAATCACTGCATCAGGATTCTGTCGCTTATCAAGATCGAAACTAACACCTACATGGTAAGTTCCCCCCTTCTCTTCACGAACAGAGTCAGTATAAGCGATCTGCAAGGTACGCGTAAATACATCCAGCAACAGATCGTTCTTTGGTGTAAATGGCAACTGAGCTGTATAGAAGATGCTGACATTAGCCAAAGGAGTTGCCATCTTTTTATTAAACTTGACTACTTTATTTTCTGTTGAATATTGTGGTACACGAGCATAATTGATACTATCATGCTGATGTGTACACTTGCCACAATGTTTCTTAACTGGTAGGGTAGCCAAATACTGAGTCAGTAATGGACGCAAAGAATCGAGATTCACTTTACCGATAATCGTTGCTCTAAACTTAGAAGCATCGCTAAAAGCAAACTTGTAAAGTTTAAGAATACGATCATAGTTAGCCTTATCCAATGTATCAGCCACTACCGGACGGGTACGAGGATGATTATTATAAAGTGCTGCAGTAACAGAATCATTGAAGGCTACCTTTGGACTAGCACTACGATTGGTCAAGAAAGATTTTGTACGATTGATAAGCGACTGATATGCCACAGTATCGCGACGAGGTGAAGTGAAGTAAAGGTAAGCCAACTGCAACATGGTCTTCATATCCTTAACAGAACTGTTTCCACTAATATTCTGGCGAGTATCACCTACGGAAGGCTGTATTCGAACAACTTTACCGGTAAGAGCTTTGCGAAGTGCTGTTGCATCAAAATTGCCTACACCACCAGCAGTTACAGCACTGGTAATCAGTGACAAGTTTGGAATATCGCGATCTAGAAATAAAGACGTTCCGCCCCATCCTTCCAAAGAGAACAATACTTGGTCTGACTGATAATCTGTAGGTTTCACATAAACTTTCAAACCATTACTCAAAGTGATTTCGCGAACACCATACTTACCGAAATCTTTCTCTGCAATAATCTTGCCAGCCTGCGGCATATTAGGTGTCAGTTCTGCATCTACTTTCTCTTCTTGATAAGCCTCATAAGACTGTGCCTGAGCATCTAGGATAGTTTTTTCAAATTCAGCTTCCGATGGAATGACAATAGATGGATTTTCGGGAGCATATACCACAAAAGCCTGATTCTGATGAGTTATCAATTTCTGTAGTTCTTGGTTTACTTCCTCCAGAGTTACTTCTTGGTTCAATTTATCAGACAACTCATCTTCATATTTCGCAGTAATCAATGGTTCACCATACAAGAAGTTTTGCACACACTTATTCACAAAATGGGAATTAGTACGATCTTTTTCACTCTTCACAGCGCGCTCAGTACGAGTCTTGTAGAGTGTCTTGGCACGCTCTAATTCTGATGCAGTAAAACCATGCTGGCGAGCTGCTTCTACAGTAGCTAAGGCCTTGCGGATTCCTCCTAAGATATTATCTTGTTTACAGCTGATACTCAGACTGAACGCATCTTTAGTTCGCGATACGAAAAAAGTACCAATATGTGATGTCGCACTGAGGAATGGAGGATTAGCCTGCTGGCGAACTTCAGCCAATCTACCATTCAGCATTTGAGCTACCAACCAACTGATATAGTTGTCACGCAAATACTTCACATTATTCTTTTCGCTGAATGGTGTAGCAGGCAACTTCATATACAGATGAGCCAGGATTATCGGTTGCTCCTTGTCTTTCTGGATAGACACAATCATCTTGTCATTATCGTTCACCTGATAATATTCTCGCTTAGCAGGATTTTTAACAGCAGGAATCTTTGAGAAAAGACGCTTAATCTTAGTTTCCATTTGATCCACATCGAAATCGCCAACGACAACGATAGCCTGAAGATCAGGACGATACCATTTTTGATAATAATCGCGCAAATCTTGATAAGCAAAATGATCTACCACATCCATATTACCAATAGGCATACAATCTTCATACTTGGTTCCCTTATATAATTGTGGTGTAGCATCTTCCATCATACGAGAAACAGCTTTACCTGCACGACGTGTACGCCATTCTTCATGAATTACACCACGCTCTTTATCAATTTCCTTATCTTCGAGCAGGATATAATGACTCCAGTCGTTAAGTACAAGCAGACACGAATCGATAATTCCCTCGCGCTTAATAGGCGCACTACCAATATGATACACGGTTTCGTCAATAGAAGTATAGGCATTGAGATTGGCTCCAAACTTCACTCCGATGGTTTCACACCAAGGCACAATACCCAACTGCTTGCCCTTACCTGGGAAATGCTTGGTACCATTAAAAGCCATGTGTTCGAGGAAGTGAGCCAAGCCACGCTGACGTGGTTCTTCGAGGATAGAACCCACTTTCTGGGCGATATAGAAATCGGCTAATCCAGCCTCTTTGGCATTATGACGAATATAATACGTTAATCCATTCTTCAGTTTACCCACACGTACGGAAGGGTCTTGGTCGAGTGATTGCGCCATTGCCACCCAAGGTGATAACGAAATCAGCGCAATGACCATTAATCTAAATTTCTTTTTCATTGTTATATACTTTTTTTATAGTTTTTCTCATCTTTTAGAAGTCGACACCCACGATCAGCATTACTGTAGTATATGCATCTCCTTTGAGATAAGCATCAGTATTGTAAGCTTTAAGATAAGTGCATTTTCCTTCCACATAAGTTTTCATACGAGTTTGTGGAAAGACAAACGAATACTTAAGAGCTGCTCCCACCTTAACCTGTGGAGCAGTATAGTATTCATAATCGCGATACAGATAAGCATCCATAGAGGGCGGAGCGGTCTGTTGGGCTGAAGGTTCTGCAAAAGTCAGGTCTTCATACACATCACCACTCCCCTTCTGATAAGCGAACTGCAATCCTGCTTGCAGAATACCTTGGCGCAAGCGTATGCGATGACAAGCATCTATATAGCCCTGTACCTGATTGAGTCGCTGTCTGCGATAATAAGGATAACGATAGCCAGTCTGCTTGCGATGTCCGATATTCACCCCCGTGGCAACCGTCCACCGTGGCAGTTCGTAATCGATGCCCATATCGCCTGTATAACCGATATGGGTATCAACCCATAATTTATCGCCCGTTTTCACAGCACCAAAATACTCATACTGCGAAGCCCCTTGTTCATTAAGGGTTTCGAGATAAGCATTCTGATTATTCTCTAATCGTTCCGCACTGATTGATACATCCATGCGATGTAAGGAAGTTGGCAGGCGATACGACAAACGTGACTGATAGGTATAGATATGTGAATGATGGCGCATATAAGTGATGGTATAAGCCGACTCACGGCCATAGTATCCACTTCTATATTGAGCCATCATACTATGATACCATTGCCACTGTGGAGTAATACGCCAATCTAACTGTACACTGGCTCCATGTCGAGCAGAGAACAGTGGCTGTTCATTATTGCTTCCTGTATATCCGTTCGTGGTAAACTGTTCCACCTGTCCCATGAAGTTGGCATAGGCTATCAGCGACTTATACACCTTATCACTCTGTCCGTATACTTTAAAGCGAATATTCTCAGTACTGCGTCGATACAGATAATTTGCACCTAAAGATACATGACCAAGAGGCAGATAAAAACCAGCCGAGAAGGTCAGGTCCATGGCTTTATTCTGATGTCTCAAGTCTTTATACTTGGCCAAATTAGCGGCCGTGAAATCAAAACTAGCCCCCACAGACCATCCATGCCAGATATCGACACCGACACCACCTTTCAGATGATAAGTGTCACGATGCTCATCCCCCTCATTGGTCAACGAGTCTTCCACAATATCAAAGGGCAAATGATAAGTATTCAGAAAAGCAGAACCAGCCATATTACTACTGCTCTCATTCTGGTAACTCATACGACCATAAACTACAGTACGAGGCGACAACCGATAGACAGACTCAGCAGAAGCACCAAATGTAAGGGTATGGGGAGACTGATCGTAATTCACGAACCCTCCATTCCCCACTGTCATGGATACGGTTGCCTCTGACAGTGTAGAAGAGCCAAAGCGAATCAAGGCTGAAGGATTATTACCCATCAGCCAAGGATCACTTTGCATCACATACGAAAAATCTCGCATGAGTAAGCTATCGGTCTTCACCGTTTGAGCTTGTGCCTCAAGAGAACTCAACACCAGAAGTGCTCCAGAGAACAGAAATTTACTCACCACGGATAGAGAACTTCTGACGTTCGTGGAAATCATTGGTAGAATTATTGGTATCTTGATAAATGATATGAGCCCCTTGTTTGATAGAAGCCTCAGCATCAATACCACTTGGATCAGTAGAATTGCCTACACCAAGAGCATAGTTATATACCAGTTTGCCTGCATTTTCTGGCAAGGCTTCTGTTGCTTCTTTATCTACATTACGATAGAGAGTATGACCCAACTTATTAGTCAGTGATACATATCCAGCATCTATATCAGCTGTAAGACGTTTTTTACTAACATTCTCACCACCAGCATTATAGACTTCGATACCATCAAGAATCCATGATGTAGGCACCTTGAGATTGGCATATACAGGACCGGTCTTACCTGGATCGTATATGATATTATCCGTATTGTTAGCATAAACTGCAGGAGTAACATTCTGCGTCTGGAAGATAAAGAACGCAGGAGAAACAACGCTCAGCGCCCACGCTGTACCCTGCCCATACTCTACCGCTTTAAGATAATGAGAAGTAGGGATAACATCAGCTGGTGCAGCGTAGCTGCTTGTCTGATTAAATCCTGACTCAGGGTCATAAGTAGTATAATAATCCTTATTGGCATAATTTACAGAATTACTATAAGTCTGTGTATTGTCGATAGCATTCTTGAAACTGATGACCACTTGCGAATAAGGTTGAATAATTAATGGTGTCTGGAAATACCAGATACCCATCAGAGCTGGAATATAATCACTATAAGACAGTTGGCCATCTGTAGTATACCAGTAGTTACTACCAGCACTATTATAAGGTCCTGCAAATCCTACGGCTAAATTATTAGCTACTGCTACCTGTGAACAGTTATTGTAAAGCACTACACCTTGATCTTTGGTAAAAGTTTTAATGCCATCATTAGCCAAACATCCACCATTATAAAGTTCCTTTATCAAAATCTGGTCAGCATTCTGATCAGGCAACGAAAAACTTACATTTTTCACCTTAGCAGTAGGAATAGTATCTGTACTACCATCCTCATGGGTTACTATCATATTCCAGGTTTGAGCCTGTGCACTAAAGAGCGAAACGAATGCAGTTACAAATGTGAGTATAGTTTTTTTCATCATAATATACATATTGAGTTTTTGGTTTACTTATGGTTTATTTTAAAACTAGCACCTGATGTCTGGAGGATATAAATGCCTGAGCCCAGACCATTCAGGTCGACAGAAGCAGTTCCATCTTCCTGTGCTTTTACGGTTGTTACTACTCTGCCATCAATGGTATAAACTACCACCTTACTACCGACCTTCAAACCTGAGAAGCCTGCTTTTCCGTCTGAAATCTCAGGAGTAGGTTGTTCACTTGCAGAAGACGAGTTTACCACTTGAGTAATGCCAGTAACTTCCCGCTGCACAGTTGTGAAATAATACTGTGCTATCTGCTGTATCGGATAACGAAGCTCGATACCTGGCGATGTTGCTACGAGGGTATCAGCAGAGAAAGACAGTACAGGTGAGTCCTGTAAATCTATAGCTACCGTTTCACCACTAGAAAACTCGACTACGAGTTGCTCTATATCAATGGTTTCTTCGGCTGTAATTGGCACCATGGCGGTCATGAATGCCATCAAAGAGATAATAAGTCTTTTCATAAGCCTTTTGGTTTTTATATTTATTCTATCATCTATTATTCACGTTATATTAATGCACGATACGTTTGGTCGAAACCGTTAATGGCAGCTGTATCTGATTACTACTGTCGGGCGATATGATGAGTTGACTCTTAACCCCATTCAGAATATACCGGTAATCATAGGTAAGATAAGTATCCGAACTACTCACCTGATATATCCCGGGCGGAACCTGAAAAACCGCCTTTCCCTCTGTGTTGGTACTGTCTACAAAGACCGAAGCCGTAGCATCAGTCAACAAAACGGGTGCACCAGCATAAGCAGATATACTATTGGCAGGATATTGTAATTGCACCTCGACCTTACAGAGTTGCATAGACTCTTCGTATGAGCAGGAAACCAAAGTAAGTGCCGACAGCATAAGTGATACTACCGACAGAGGTAATAAACGAGTTACTTTCATAATTTTAATCGTAAAGAGAGACCATAATAGAAACTTGGTATATAACTACTCGCAAAGAGCGAAGTATCTACATTCGTCTGTGTACTATGTACGGTCTGCATGTTATTAAAAAAGTTATTGGCATAAAACGATAATGATACATGGTTGCCTATCTCCTTCGTAATACTAAAATTAGCCGAGTAGTAAGCCGATAACCGGTTAGGATTAAGGATATACTGATAATTGCTTCTAACCACAAGTTTAGAGAGGTCATTATAGAGTTCCTGATCATTCTCGCGTGCCCAAGCAAATTTCTCGGCAAAGGGTATCAGTGTATTCGGATCATCCCAAGTAGAATAATATTCGGGATATACGATAACATATTTATTAGTTTCGCCCAGATATGGGGTACCAAAATAAGCATTCGATTCATCTACCTGATACCCTCTGCTGCTACCGTCCACATACTCACAAAGCGAACGGCTGTAAGTATAGAGCGAAGACTCCAGACGTAAGGTCATGATCAGTCGTACCTTAGGTATATGAGTAGTAAAAGTCGCATTCAGATTCAGTTTTCTCGATAGTGAGCCATTAGTGACTGAGGCCTGTGCCGAATAACCGGTAGATGTAGCATTACTGCCTCTATAATAACCCACATACTGATAGAGACTGCCATTGCTCATTGTCGTAGAGATTCCCGTAGGAATATCAGCAATCAGATTATCGTCTACGCCTCTATAATGATAATAACTACCATCCAGACGGATACCTGTACTCAACACCTTGATTTTCGGGAAGTCAATAACCCACTCCAGCCCGTACCGTTCTATCGGTGATCCGTTAGCATATTTGGTCTGTGCATAATAGGTATTACGGGCATAGTTAGCCAGTGTTACCGATTCTTGCTGACCAGTGATGTCGCTTACTGTTACCACACCCGTCTGTTCATCAATGGCAAAAGTACGGTTGGCTACCGGTATGCCACAGTTTTGTACTTCTGAAGGCGAAGTATAGTAATAGGTCATCGGAGTATAGACGGTTGTGGCTAAATAAGGATGATAAGTTTTATGATAGAAGCCCGATAAAGTTACCTTAGCTTCCCATAATGTGAAGTCTACCCCCACATCAGTTTGGTTGGTATACTGCCACTTCAGGTCACTATTATATAAAGCAGGTGTTGGTTGCGTATAATATGCATAATACGCCTGATTATAAGCATTGCTCGTAGAAGAAAAAGCCAGTTTATCACTATACACTGGTTGTGGATAAAGCACCTGCATAGAAGGTAACTTTACCGACTTTCCCCATCCGGCATGTAAACTGAGTGCACTCACCCATCGATGAGGTTGATGACGCCAAAATATATATTTTCCATTTACACGAGGAGAAACACTCGAAACCGTTCCATAAGCCGACGCATCGATACTCGTCAGGTCATCACGCAAACCGGCAGTCAGTTCTGCTGTTGATTTTTTACTGACAGGTATCACCACTTTTTCTTCAGCATAAAGTGCTATATTATTGATAGCTGGCTGATCAGCATACCGATAAGCGCGCCAAGTAGGTGCATACTGTAAATCTGTGTAATACAACCCTTCACCCTTATTTTCAGACCGACTATAATCAGCTCCAATCATGAGTTTGTTCAGCATCCCCCAAAATCTTCGTGTCCATTCACCTTTCAGTTTTAAGGAATAATCCAGAGGTTTGCTGTCTGTAAAAGCATCTACATACCAGTAGCCAGTAGGACCAAGCACAACATTAGCTGTTGGTGAATCTTCTGAAAGATAATAACCCTGGGTAGTGGTGTGAATATAAGGCTGAGTAGATGAGCTGCTCGTACTCGTATACGATTCTGATTTACGATCTGCATACGATACCGATCCCATCAAAGTCAAATTCGTTATCCAACTTTTATTAAGCAGCCAGTTCCATTCCATCTTAGCTCTGAAACTGTTATCTCTCGACTTAGAAAAATCGTCTAGAACTCTATCCGGATCTGCTTTCGAATTATATCCACCCACATTACCCGACAAACCGATATGGAGAGTAAGCGGAGTAGTACTTTTGTTCCATACATTCATATAGCTTAACGAGAGAATATTTCGCTGATAAGCCGTATAAGGAGATGTGGCATCCGAAAAGGAGCGGGCGTGTTCTAACGATGTATTCAAGATACCCAAACCATGTCCCAAATCAAATCCCTTATTGAGAGCTATCTGCCGAGTATGTTGATTCAATTGTACTTCCAACTGAAAAGGCGACTTACCCTGACGTGTATTTACCTTGATAATACCATTACTCAGATCACCATATTCCACAGAAGGAACACCGGTTATCACTTCGATACTCTCAATAGAAGATACCCCCAAATTACGTGTACTGGCACCCAGCGTTTCGCTCATAGCACCATTGTTCCCCAATCGCACACCATCCACTTCGACAGCAGTACCAAAAGAAGCATTTCCCTTCTCACTACTACCACTTCGCAAAGCCATACGGTCGTCGTCCATAAGCGTACTATTTACCGTTTTACCGCCAGGAAGGAGTGTACCGATATCACTGAGGTTTATAATCTGTTGATTATCGAGAGCAAGCCGGTCTATATGATAAGAAGTTGTAGCATCATCATTTTTCCGCTTGGCAACAGCCTCAACTTCAGCAAGTTTCAGATTTTCTTCCTTCAAAAGGATACGCAATTTCTTAGACTCATCGACTACCTTTAAGGTAAAGGTACGTGATACATAACCTAAACTTCTAATTACCACGGTACATGTACCCTTCTGTACATTCTTAATAAGAAATTCACCCTTATCATCACTGACAGCCCACTGTCCACTCTCCTTAATCATAACTGTAGAATAGGCTATTGGTAGGCGATCTTTCTCCGATAAGATAAGTCCTCCGACTGATAACTTTTGTGCCAAAATGATTTCACTAAAGAACAAAAGAAGTACAACTAGTTTTACAATTCTTCCCGACATTACAAACAATCTGATATTATCCTCTGCAAAGATACAGGTAATCAAAATATACGACAATACCTAAAAAAAGGTAAATTCTGAAGAAAAGTTTGTTAGAGACATACCTAATTCTTGTGAGAAATTATCTCGATACAAAATATGTGGCTTCACCCAACAATCATCAATAAAAAAAGGAAATAAGAATCATTCTTACTTCCTTTTTAGTCTATCTTTTTTATCACCCAGTCACCAGGGTCAATAGAATTTTTCTTCTTAGAAGTTATAAGACAGCGTCATACGGAAAGTACGACCTGGCTCAGACTGCCATACATAATAGTTACCATATTTGCAACCACTCAACAGATAAGCATTCATGATATTATTAACATTGAGCAGTACTGATAGCTTGTCGTTTTTCCATCCCAACGAACCATCTACACGAATATAATTTGGCAGTGGTTCTTCATTGATACCATCGGCAAAGGTCCACGTGCTTCGGTCGATTAGCGAAGTTTCGCCCAAACCAATGTGGAAGCCCTTCAAGAAACCACTCAATACCTGATATTTAAGCCATACGTTAAACTGATGCTTAGCATAACCAGGCATATGTGTACCTACCGGACTCGTTGGATCTTCAGATTTCGTTACCTTATAATTAGTAAGAGCATAGTTAGCCAAGAGGTTCAGACCTGGAAGAATCTCACCATTGATATCGAGTTCGATACCCTTAGATACAGACTGTCCCACCTGAATATAGTAATTCTCGCTACCCGTATTCTCAGGATCAGCACTAATCTGATTATCAATCAAGATACTATAAAGCGATAAAGAGGTCTGCAGACGACCGTCGAACCAGTTACGCTTAGCACCAATCTCCCAGTTATTACTTACGATTGGCTTCACCTTATTGCCATTTCGAAGCTGCCCCATCTGTGGTGAGAAGGTCTGATCATAAAGTGCATAGAAAGAAGTATTGTCATCGAGATTATAAGTAAGACCTACACGAGGAGAGAAATGATTCTCTTTGGTCTGTGTAGTACCATACGATGCATCCTCTACATGAGTGAATCGACCTGCAAGAGTTAATAGCAACTTGTCATTGAAGAAACCAAGTACATCCTGTAGATATAAGCCATACGAACTTTGCGTAATCTGTGTATTATTGGCACGCTCCTTAATATCCTTGGTTCTATCAAACTGTGGATAGCCATAATAAGGAGTACCACTTGGGGTATCTCTAAACACATTAAAAGTGCCAGTACTATCGAGAGCATAACTCTGACTCCAATCATACCAAGCATGCTTGTTGCTCATATCCAGACCCGTCATAATCTTATGAGAAACCTTACCCGTTTGCGCCTTACCATTAAGATATATCTGGCCGAACTTCATCTCGTTGAGTACATCTGCATTAGTAACATAGCGGTCCATATTACCATTTTCCTCAATGTTATATGCCCAAAGTGAAGTACCTGTACGAGCATAGTTAGAGTAAGAACCCTGAGCTGTAAGTTTCCAATTATCACTCAACTGGTGTTGGAAATTCAAGATGACCGTATGGTCATAAGCCTTAGTAGGTTCCATACCTGGTTCGATAAGCGAGTAATTACGGGCAACTGACTTATAACCAAAAGGTGAGAAGATATACGAACCACCAATATCAGAACTCTGCATATACTGCAGATCATATTCCAGTGTAAGAGTTGTCTTATCATTGATGAGATAGCGCAATACAGGTGCTATCGAATAACGCTTCGTAAATTCGTTAGCACGCATCGAATTGGTGCTCATACCCATTACATTAAATCGGTATTGCAACTTATTCTGTTTATCAAGATGACCATCTAGATCTAAAGCTGCACGATAATAATCGTAGCTACCTAAAGTAATGCTAGCATTACCACGAGTATAGCCAGTAGGTTTCTTGGTTACCACATTATAGAGACCTGCAGGTTCACCATTAGACATCATAAATCCGGCAGGACCCTTAACAAACTCGATACGGTCTACATAGCTCATATCCTCAGTCATAGGTCCCCATGTACTAGTAAAGTTCATACCTTCACGGAAAGCAGCCATTCGTGAACCACGCGCATTAATACGTAAATAATCGCCCCAGTGCTCTAGTTTACTCACACCACTCACCGTACGCTGAATGCCCTCATCGGCAGAAGCGATACCCAGATCATCGAGCACATCTTTGGTAAGTACATGTATATTCTGTGGAATCTGAATAATTGGCATATTCAGACGAAGAGTAGATGATAAATCTTTCTCTGTATAGGTCTGTTTGCGACCATTTACGACTACCTCACCTAACTTATGTTCAGAGTGTACCGCTGTAGAATCTACATGAATATCCGCTTCATTGTTCTTGACTGGAGTAAGATTTGCTTCAGCTGTAACAGGCAATGTCATTCCACATGCTACTAGAACCATACCTATTGCATTCTTTTTCATTTCGTTTACTAGTTTGTTTCGTTATTTATTAGCATTATATAAAATCGGCTGCAAAGATACGTAGACGATATAAATTACACAATACCTAAAAATAATGATTTTTTAACACTAAGGGGTAACAATTGTGTCCAGATGCAGTCTTTTGATAAGCCTATCTTTGCACCCGAAAATAAATCATTTAAGATATAAAGATTATGACAGACAACAAGATGTTTTGTTTCCAATGTCAGGAAACTGCCAAGGGTACAGGTTGTACGATTAAAGGTGTGTGTGGTAAGGAGGCCAGTACTGCTAAATGGCAAGATCTCCTTCTTAGTGTAGTTCGTGGTATTGGTACCATCGCTCACCAGTTCAATCAGGCTGAGCTCGAGTACAATCGCACACAGGTAGCCGACTACCTCACCGATGCTCTCTTCTCAACCATCACCAATGCCAATTTTGACGATCAGGCAATATTAAATAAGGTCGACGTAGGTATCGCTCTCAAAAAACAGTTGCTTCACCTCGCCCAGCAACATAACATCCTCCTTCCTGACTATCAGGAAGTACGCTGGGGTGGCGAGAAGGCAGATTTCGATGCAGAAGGTCAACGAGAAACCATCCTTCGCAATGAAAATGCCGACCTTAGATCATTAAAAGAGCTTACAGTACTCGGACTCAAAGGCATGGCTGCTTATTATGAGCATGCTGCTCGATTAGGCGAGACCAATGATAAAATTATCGCATTTATGTGCAAAGCCCTGAATACAATCACCAACCCTGATGCCGATATGCAAACTCTGCTCAATATCACACTCGAAACAGGAAAATATGGCGTAGACGTCATGGCGCTCCTCGATCAGGCCAACACTGAAGCCTATGGCAATCCAGAGCTCACCCATGTCAACATCGGCGTAGGGCAACGTCCAGGTATCCTCATTTCAGGTCATGACCTCAAGGATATCGAAGACCTTCTCATCCAGACCGAAGGTACAGGCATAGATGTCTATACCCATGGCGAGATGTTGCCAGCTCACTACTATCCACAGCTCAAGAAATACAAGCACCTCGTCGGTAACTATGGCAACGCCTGGTGGAAACAGAAAGAAGAGTTTACCAGCTTCCATGGCCCTATCGTATTCACTACCAACTGTATCGTGCCACCATCCCCATCAGCCGAATACAAAGATCGCGTCTTCACTACCAACTCGACAGGCTATCCTGGTTGGAAACACATCGAAATGGGTGCTGATGGACATAAGGACTTCTCTGAAGTTATCGCTTTGGCACAGAAGTGCGAGGCTCCTAAAGAGATCGAAATAGGCGAAATCGTCGGTGGATTTGCTCACGCTCAGGTATTCGCTCTAGCCGATCAGATAGTCGAAGCTGTAAAAACAGGCGCTATCCGCAAGTTTGTGGTCATGAGTGGTTGCGATGGTCGAATGAAGAATCGTAACTACTATCAGGAATTTGCCAAGGCACTGCCAAAGGATGTCGTAATTCTGACTTCTGGCTGTGCGAAATATAAGTATAACAAACTTCACTTAGGTGATATCAATGGTATACCACGCGTCCTTGATGCAGGACAGTGTAACGACTCTTACTCATGGGTCGTCGTAGCCTTGAAGTTAAAAGAGATCTTTGGTGTCAACGATATCAACGATCTGCCTATCTTCTTCAACATCGCATGGTATGAGCAGAAGGCTGTTATCGTACTTCTTGCCTTGTTACACCTTGGTATAAAGAATATTCACCTTGGTCCGACGTTGCCTGCTTTCATATCAGAAGGTGTATTAAAGGTATTGGTTGATACCTTCGGTATTGCAGGTAATGCGACTGTAGAAGAAGACCTCAAGAATTATATTTTGTAATGTGATTAACCAATTCATATAAAAAAGGCTGACAGAATCGATTTTTCTGTCAGCCTTTTTCGTTTCATTTGCTATTAAATAAGCAATAATACATATCTGTTCCTATAAGCATATAGGGGTATGGTTGATGATTAATTACGAAACTAAAAGATCTTGTCCTTATCAGATACCTGAGTAGGCGTACCTGCCGGTTTACCGATATGGCATTCACCTAATTGGACATCCTTAACATTCTCGAAACTGATGCCTGTAGAAGCTTCACCCACCTCGATTGCATTAAAAGATACATGCTGAACCGGTTCGGCACTTGTACCTTGTAACACCAAAGCTGCCGCTCTCACCTTGCGGGCGCTCAAGCCATCCACATACAAATGCTCAATCGTAGAGAAATGCATGCTCTCTTGACCTTCACCGGCATATCGGCTGGTAACATAAAATAGATCTTCTACTTCATCAAACTTACAGTTGTTGACAAACAGATGACTGACGAAGCCGCCTCTATCCGGATTCGTCTTGATGAAAACGCCTCGTTTACAATAACCAGCATAATCGCAATTCTCGACGAACACATTGCGAACACCAGCCGACATTTCACTGCCAATAACTACAGCATGAAGACCCTTAAAATGACAGTTGCGAATAACGATATTCTCAGCCGGACACGCATCATGCCAACCATCATTATCACGACCACTCTTAATGGCTACGTTGTCATCACCATTATTGAAGTGAATATCTTCGATAAGGATATTTCGCGACATCTCTGGATCGATACCATCATTATTCACCAATTTGGCATCATAACGGAGTCTACGACAAATAATATTCTCGCTCTTGAGCAGATGGATGCACCAGAAAGGTGAATTGATAATTTTGACACCCTCGAGTGTAATATTCTTACTCTGATACAACTGAATAAGTTGTGGACGAAGCCATTGTCCCTGCCCAAACTTGCGTTGCACTATCGGAACCTCCTCATGATTTTGCTGTCTGCTTAAGAGTTGAGCAGGTTTCTGTTTAGGTCGCCAGGTGGCAAATGTTGTCATCGCATTACCATCAATCGTACCCTTACCCGTAATTGCTACATTTTCTACCTGATAGCCATAAATGAAAGGCGAATGATTGTAGAGGAATGTACCTTCCCAACTAGTATTCACCATAGGATAATACTTTGCATCGGGTGCAAATTTCAACACAGCACCCTCCTGTAAATTGATACACACATTACTCCTCAACACAATCGGACCACAGAGATAATACGTACCCTTCGGCACAATAATCTTGACACCTTTCTTTGCAGAGGCCCTACGGATGGCTTTGTTGAAAGCAGGCAAACAGTTATATGTACCATTATTACGGGCACCCATCTTCAGAATATTAATTTCTTGAACGTTTTTCGGTGAATTACCCTTCAATGGATTCGCAATCGATGCACCTGATATGCACGACAGAATACTATCACGAAGCGCTATGCGACGCTTCTGAATAGACTGTTGACAGACCTCAGATTGACTACTTACTATCGGTAATTGGGCCATAGCGGAGTGAGACAGGAAACATAAAAAGAGACTAAGTCCTAATCGTGTAAGTTTGTTACAAATACGTAAAATCATAATCGTTGTAGTTTTTGTGGCCGTAAAGATACAAAATAAAATGCAATTGCAGGCTATACCTACCCAAATGCCTTGTTAAATGTTTAACTCATGACATTAGAAGATATACCAACTATACAGAAAGATAATATTCACATCTAAAAAATCAATCAACATGATAAGAATTTGCTACAATAGTATCGACGGTAAAGAAGCCGATGCTCATACCGAATCTGGCCAAAAAAAGTATTCATATCGCCCCTAGAATGAAATAAGCTGAAGATTTGCAAAATCAGCGTAATCATTTGCCTAGTCCATCAGAAAGATGTAATTTTGCACACATGCGAGAAGAAATTAGTCCCGACCAACTCGAAAGATTGAAAAAAATCAAGGCTGCGGCCTTTGCCCGACTTCGTGCCTCTGAAAAGAAATCAGAGCTGACGGTACAAACGAGTGAATCTAAGCGATTTGCTCCCACTATTCGTAAGCATGAGTCTAATGGTCTGGGCAATACCATTTTATCTAACCAACTCGGTATAGACACAACCCGTAACCGACGACAGAATCTTGAGCGAATACATGCCAAGGCTATTCGCATCGATATGGAAATTAAAAATATGGACGATTTCCTGGAATATCTCCAGACTCGTGAGCCTCGCAGACAGAAACGTCAACGCTATCAGCAGTCGATAAAAGATATCTCGGGGCTACAGACTGTAGCTGACCAGCGGTCTACTTTTATTAGTAAGGAATCTTATCCGGTAGATGCAGAACATGTAGAACTCTATATCAATGGTAAACCGAGTTCTGATTTTGCCATCAAGACACGAAAATATCAGAACTCGATAGAACTGTATCTTGACTATACCAAGAAAAAGAAATATGTACCCGAAAAGCATTTGGTACGTGATGAATCAAGAAAACCTGTAGTTAAACAAGTTAGCAAACCTATAGAAGAAACGGTTTCGCCTCAACAGGGCAAGCGTCATATATTTGGCACCATGGTGAATCTCGATGGATTCTATCAGTGGCTTCGCAACGGTCGGAAATTTCCTGAATCAAAAGAAAATACTAAAGAGGCTGTAAAATATTTGAATAAGTCTGACAAGACTCGCAGAAATGTCTTCGAGCGATATTCTACTGTAGAAGAAACGCAAGATACCGTACATATTCATGTGGCTATACCTAATATCGAGGAAATGGAAAACCAGAAATTGCTCGATGCCCACAATATTCTACAAGATATTCTGACCATTATTCACGATGAACTATATATCGGCCTATTCAGTGAAGACAACATTGTGGTACAAGAATTGCATCATCTCTGCAAAGATCTGTCACAAATGAAAGCTCTTCAACGTTTTCTCAAACTGGAGGAGGAAGCCTCGCCGACCGATACCATTATTGTAGATGGTGTTCCAGTATCTTTCTATCTGAAATATCCGATAGAAGAACTTTCACAATGCGGTAATGGCCAGCAACAAGATTGTCGCTTCAAGCCGATGCCTGCCGAAATTCTGATTTCAGAAGACCAAAAGAAAGTAATGGTGAAGTCTACGTTAAGCAAATCGATAATGGTCTTCACTACCAGTGATGAAAGTTGGTTTTTAGTTGCCTATTTTCTCCATCGTTTTTTGAGTTCCAAGTGCCGTTATAAGCGAAGTCTTCCGCCACTTCACATCCTTCATTCTCTAGGCGTTACCGGTCTTTACAAGCTCTACAGCAATGGTTTCAAAAACCAATATTATCCTTTCAACTGGATTTATATCCGGAACACCAAAGACGAACGACAGAACTATTTCGTAAAAACTTTAGAACAAATCTTTCCATCAAAGGATAACGCTAATGGCAGAAACGTGTTTACTGATAATTAAGTTCGTTTAGTTTTCTAAAAGACACAAACAGACTATCAAACCTGATCTATTTCGTCAGGAACACATTAAACAGGCCAATTTCTTATCCCGAACAGGGGGTAAGTTTGTTTTTCTTCATAGCCAATATCAATATACTTCCACATGAATTCTTCACCGATTAAATTGGGTCAAAATCGACCGAAACGAACCTTAAGGATGACACGCATAAGCCTACAGGAACTCACAGACTTTGCCCAAGAGCAAGGTTTCTTCCCTTCCTTTTAATAATGACGAAAGGGAAAGGAATAAGAAGAATGCCAACGCTAAGCCAGAGACAGGTAATGTGAACCAGAAAGCCAAGTGCTGCATGACACCTGCCAGTGAGAAAGCCCCTAAAGGTGTTACCCACGATAGCTATTATGCGATGGCAGAGGTAATGAGCAAGTTCAACATCAAGTACGGTCGCCTGTATGAGATACGCAACCGCTATCAGTTGGCATCCATCCATGCCTGGGGTACGGCTGCCCATCGGAACGAGAGAGATTTATAGTCGGTTCTTTTCGTCATTACCTGCACCAGTACCCTTGTACTTAGAGCGTGTAGTATTGAAGTTATAACGGAGTGTTAGCACAAA
>OCTW011542177.1_pt1 | contig 37146 bp, 33 predicted proteins | sample 1539671 | NCBI WGS metagenome assembly OCTW01 (sample SAMN02144230, study PRJEB22623) | gut metagenome | biome: sheep rumen | host: Ovis aries | place: New Zealand
AATCCTGATACTCACAGCATCGGGATTACAAATCCCGATGAACAACGACAAATCCCGATGGTCATAAGAAGGGAAAGTGGAGTGCTGAGTAATTACAGTGGGTCTGTCTTTTTTTAGCCCAGCAACGGTTTTCCCCCAGAAAAACTTACCTTGTACCGCTCTAATAAAAGTCATGACTCACTTTGCAGGGTCCTAATCGCTAAATCCCATGAACAACCCTCCTTTCCAAGGTACTGAGTAATTGCCCAGAACTTGGGGGCGATGCTTTGGTTGAATAAAGGCACAGTTTTTACTCTTGTTTTTCTTTAGACCTCTTCGAAAAACTTCTTTCAAGTGTGTAAAAAATGATTTTTTTTGCCTAATTTTGCAGCTGAACTGCATAAACCCGCATTTCATTGGCGTGGAGATACATTTCGGATAAAGTCAATAATCAATAAGGTATTTTTTATGGTAAAAATCACTAAAGAAGCGGCCCTTGCTTATCACAAGAGCGGCCGTCCGGGAAAAATCGAGGTCAATCCGACCAAACCCTACCGCACTCAAACCGATCTCAGCCTTGCTTATTCGCCTGGCGTGGCTTACCCTTGCCAGGAGATCCAGCAAAATCCTGATGATGCCTATAAGTATACCGACAAAGGCAACCTGGTGGCTGTGATCAGCAATGGCACAGCTGTTTTGGGACTTGGCGATATCGGTGCTCTGAGCGGCAAACCTGTCATGGAGGGCAAGGGACTCTTGTTCAAAATCTATGGGGGCATCGACGTCTTCGATATTGAGGTGGCTGAGAAAGACCCGGAGAAGTTCTGCGAGGCCGTTGAGAAAATAGCACCCACTTTCGGAGGTATCAACCTGGAGGATATCAAGGCTCCGGAATGTTTCTATATTGAGGACAGGCTGAAACGCACGCTCGATATTCCTGTGATGCACGATGACCAGCATGGCACGGCCATTATCTCTGCGGCTGGTCTGAAAAACGCCTTGGAAGTGAATGGGAAAGAGATCAGTAAGGTGAGGATCGTGGTCAATGGAGCCGGCGCTGCCGCTATCTCTTGTACCAAACTCTATATGGCTCTGGGGGCGAAGAAAGAGAATATCCTGATGCTCGACTCCAAAGGGGTGATTACCAGCGATAGAAAAGACCTGAACGAGCAGAAGCGCTTCTTTGCCACCGACCGCACAGATTTACATACACTCGAGGAAGCCGTGCGTGATGCGGATGTCTTTGTAGGACTTTCCAAAGGCAATGTGCTCACAAAAGACATGGTACGGTCGATGGCCAAGGATCCTATTGTCTTCGCATTGGCCAATCCGGTGCCGGAAATCTCTTATGAGGATGCCATGGACTCTCGCCCTGATGTCCTGATGTCGACTGGCCGCTCCGACTACCCCAACCAGATCAACAATGTGATCGGATTCCCCTATATCTTCAGAGGCGCGCTCGATGTGCATGCTCGTGCGATCAACGAGGAAATGAAAATGGCTGCCGTACTGGCCATTGCGGATCTCGCGAAGCAACCTGTTCCCGATGTGGTGAATGATGTCTATAAAGTCAATAACCTCACTTTCGGACCGTCATACTTCATCCCCAAACCCGTCGATCCTCGCTTGATCACCGAGGTTTCGGCTGCTGTGGCCAAAGCTGCCATCGACAGTGGCGTGGCCCGTCATACCATCACCGACTGGGAAGAGTATAAGAACAACCTCCGCCAGATGCTTGGCCTTCAAACCAAGGTTACCCGAAAACTCTATGACACGGCACGTGCCCATCCACAGCGCGTGGTCTTCGCCGAAGGCATCCACCCCACCATGCTCCGGGCTGCTGTGCAGGCTAAAGCTGAGGGGATATGCGAACCCATCTTGTTGGGCAACGATGAGAGAATTGAGAAACTGGCCGCCCAACTCGACCTCAATCTCGATGGCATTGAAATCGTCAACCTGCGCCACGACCGTGAGGCTGAGCGCAGAGAACGCTACGCTCGTATTCTCACCGAAAAACGGCAGCGCGATGGCTACACCTTTGAGGAGGCCAACGATAAGATGTTTGAGCGCAACTATTTCGGCATGATGATGGTGGAGACCGGCGATGCGGATGCCTTTATCACTGGTCTGTATACCAAATACTCCAACACACTGAAGGTGGTGAAGGAAATCATTGGTGTCCGCCCTGAATTCAATACTTTTGGCACCATGCACATCCTCAACTCCAAGCGAGGCACTTTCTTTGTTGCCGACACACTGATCAACAACGACCCCGACACCGACAAACTGGTGGATATCGCTAAGTTGGCTTCCTCTGCCGTTCATTTCTTCAATGTGAACCCCAAGATTGCACTTATCAGTCATTCCAATTTTGGCTCAGACCAGTCCGAAGGTAGCCGGAAAGTACGTGAGGCCGTTGCCCGGATCCATGAGCAAATGCCTGAACTGCCCATCGATGGCGAGATGCAGATCAGCACTGCACTCGATCGGGAACTACGTGACTCCCTTTATCCGTTTAACCGTCTGCACGGCATGGATGTGAACACGCTGATTTTCCCCAACCTCACCAGTGCACGCTCGTCCTATAAGATGCTCCAGGCCTTGGAACCCGATATCGAAATCATTGGCCCGATCCAGATGGGACTCAACAAACCGATACACTTCGCCGACTATGGCAGTTCGGTGCGCGACGTCGTGAGCATCACCGCAGTCGCCGTGATCGACGCTTATGTCGACAAGATCAAACGTAGTTTTGTGTAAACGAATTTGTCTATATGGATAACCGCATCACCATCTTAGGTACTGGTAACGCACAAGTCACCCATTGCTACAACACCTGCTTCATGGTACATAGCAGAGGAGGACACCAGTTGCTTGTCGATGCCGGTGGTGGAAATGGCATCCTTCAGCAACTGGAGAAGGCTGACATCGACTGGAAAACAATCCACCACCTATATGTCACCCATGCCCACACCGACCATATCCTCGGTGTGGTATGGATGATGCGTATGGCTCTGCAATTTCAAAATCCCCTTAAAGTGTATAGCCACCGTAAAGTGCTGGATGTGCTTACATTCAATTGCCAGCAGCTTCTTCCTCGAAAACAATCCGACAGGATCGGTAGTGTGGTGGAAATGGTGGAAATCCATGATGGCGATATGATGATGATCGGCGACATGCAACTTCAAGCGTTCGACATCCATTCCACAAAAGAGAAGCAATTCGGCTTCACCATGACTATGCCTGGGGGAAAACGTCTCACTTGTCTTGGTGATGAACCTTACAACGATAAAAACGAGTGCTATGCACGTGGGGCTGACTGGTTGATGAGCGAGGCTTTCTGTGTGTTTGAGGACAGAGAGCGGTTCAAACCTTATGAGAAGCATCACAGCACGGCTCTCGATGCCGCTCGTCTGGCTGAGCAGCTCGGCGTGAGAAACCTCATACTCTATCACACTGAAGACAAGACCATCTCCACACGCCGGCAGCGTTATACCGCTGAAGCTCAATCGGCATACAGTGGACGGGTGATCGTGCCTGATGATTTGGATGTGATCCTTTTGGAATAGCTGCTCATGAGGCTTCCATGAAGTAATTATCTCCCTCAATAATAATCAAAAATGAAAAGCAAAACCTTGAAAATCACTATGGCAGCTTTGTGCTGCACCATGATGGTCACATCATGCACACAACCATCTGAGGTGTCAAAGTCACAGAACCTCACTGTCGGCAACCCCTACCTGCCCCTGTGGGAGCATATTCCTGATGGTGAGCCATACGTATTTGATGATCCTGACCAGCCCGGAAAGCAACGAGTTTATATCTACGGCTCTCACGACAGCAGGATCACTGATTACTGTGGACGTGAACTCGTGGTATGGTCGGCTCCCGTCGAGGACCTGACCCAATGGCGTTATGATGGGGAAATCCTGAAAGTTGACAAAAACGCTGACGGGGAACCCTTCGATACGGCTCAGACAGCTGATGTGCTTTTCGCTCCCGATGTGGCCGTGACGACCGATGCAAACGGCAAGAAAACTTACTATCTCTATCCCAACGACCAGAATGGCGGACGCAACAGCCTTATCGCCAAAAGTGACCGGCCCAATGGTCCCTTTGAGGTGTGCAACTGGAGCAAGAACGATCCCAATCAATGTGATGGGGTCCTGGGATTCGATCCTGCGGTCTTCGTCGATGATGACGGACGTGTCTATGGCTACTGGGGATTTGAGAAATCTCATGGAGCAGAACTTGACCCTACCACGATGGCAACTGTCAAACCTGGTACTGCGGTTGTCGAGAACATGGTCTCGTCAAACAAGCAGCCTGGCGTATTCCGCTTCTTCGAAGCGTCTTCGATACGTAAGATCGAGGATAAATATGTGTTCATCTACAGCAGATGGACAGAAAACGGAGAGTTTGGGCTTCCCGACACAAACTATACCTTGGCCTATGCATACAGCGACCATCCTTTAGGTCCATGGACTTACGGTGGGACTATCATTGACGGTCGTGGCCGGGAGAAAAATGAACAAGGGGAGACGATCGCTTCCGCCACGGTGTCGGGCAACACGCATGGAAGCATCTGCGAAATCAACGGACAGTGGTATGTCTTCTACCACCGCCAGACCGGTAAGAATGAGTTTGCCCGTCAGGCCATGGTTGCTCCCATCGACGTCAATGTGGAAAAAGGTCCTGGTGGCAAGGTGAGCATCTCTGAAGGTGAGTATAATTCTGAGGGATTCTCTATCGAGGGTCTCAATCCATTGGAACGTCATTCCGCTGGCATCGCATGTTGGTATACAGGTTCGAAAGTAGCTGAGCACCAGTGGCCCGACAATATTTTCTATGGGTCATACATCGCTTCTGCTTACGGATCTGACGACAAATTCGATGCGCCTTATGACCTTCGCAACAACACCAATCCCGTGGTGAACAACACGGATGGCTCTATCGTGGGGTATAAGTATTTCAATTTCACCGCCACCAACGGAAAGAAAGACATCAAGCTCCTGCTGCGGTTGATTCCCGAAGGTATCGACGGGAGCATTCAGATCATGGCCGACCGTCCCTGGACTTCACAGCAAGGCAAGCTGCTTGGGACTATTCAACTGAAAGCCGACATGCCCAAAACTTCCACGGAATTGTCGGCGGATCTTCCTGATTTAGCAGAGATGACAGGCAAGCACGCCATCTATTTCGTATTCTCTTCTGAGACGAAAGAAAAATCTCTCTGCACCCTTGAGGACTTTGTTTTTGAATGAGTCTCCTCCTATCAGAATAAGGATCCGCAGTGCATTTTGTGCTGCGGACCCTTATTCTGATAGGAGGACTGGATTATCCGAAATTATCAAACATGATGCTCTCTGGCTCTACACCGAGTGAGTCGAGCATGCCTTGTACGGCCTTCGACATAGGGCCTGGGCCACACATGTAATATTCGATATCCTCAGGTGCCTCATGGTCTTTGAGGTATGTCTCGTACATGACCTGATGGACAAAGCCCGGAGTGTATTTCACACCTGCGGCATCTGCTGCAGGATCGGGGCGGTCGAGCGCGAGGTGGAAATGGAAGTTGGGGAACTCCTTCTCCAATTCCAGAAAATCTTCTACGAAGAATGCTTCCACCAAGGCACGGGCACCATAGAAGAAATGCATCTCGCGGTCACGTGTCTGCAATGTCTTCGTCATATGCATGATCTGAGCACGAAGAGGAGCCATACCGGCGCCACCACCTACCCAGATCATCTCCTTCTTGGAGTCGAAGATGGGATGGAAATCACCATAAGGACCACTCATGATCACCTTGTCGCCTGGCTTACGTGAGAAGATATAGGAGGATGCGATACCCGTAGGTACATCCTGGAATCCCACCTCAGGACGTGGCTTGAACGGTGTCGTGGCAATACGCACGGTCAGGGTGATACGGTCGCCTTCCGCAGGATAATTGGCCATGGAGTAGGCACGGATGGTGTCCTCGGGGTTGTGTGCCTTGAGAGAGAAGATATTGAACTTCTCCCATGAGGGCAGGTAGTCCGGACCAATATCTTCCTTGTCGAAATCCTTGTCGTAGTCGATGCAATCGTAGGCAGGGATTTTGATCTGGGCATACGAACCGGGGATGAAATCCATGTGCTCTCCCGGAGGAAGGGCCACAATGAACTCCTTGATAAACGAAGAGACATTCTTGTTGGAGATGACGGTGCATTCCCATTCCTTGACTCCCAGCACGCTTTCTGGCACCTTGATCTTCAGGTCACCTTTCACTTTGCACTGGCAGCCCAACCGCCAGTGGTCTTTGATTTCCTTACGTGTGAAATGCGGACGCTCAGAATCGAGGATCTCTCCTCCACCTTCCAGCACCTGCACCTTGCACTGACCGCATGAGGCCTTTCCGCCACATGCCGAGGGCAGGAATATCCCGTTCTCGTTGAGTGTGGTCATCAGGCTGCTGCCCTGTCCCACCGAGATGGTCTTCTCGCCATTGATCAAAATGTTGACATTGCCGCTGGGCGACAGGTATTTCTTTGCCACCAGCAGGATGATCACCAAAAGGAGAATTGTCACGAGGAACACTCCTATACTTGCGAAAATAAACTGTTGCATAACCTTTATCTCCTTTTTAGATGTTTAGACCTGAGAAGCACATCATGGCCATGGCCATGAGTCCTACGGTGATGAATGTGATGCCCAATCCCTTGAGGGGCTCAGGCACATCGCAATACTCCATTTTCTCACGGATGGCGCCCATGGCGACTATAGCCATGGTCCAACCGATACCGCTGCCTATGGCATAGACTATGGCATCGACGACACTGCCGATATACTGTGAGTTGGAAGGATCAAGGTTGATGCGCTGCTGCATGAAAAGCGAAGCACCCATGATGGCGCAGTTGACGGCGATCAGCGGCAAGAAGATACCTAATGCAGCATAGAGCGATGGGGAGTATTTCTCGACAGTCATTTCCACCAATTGCACCATACCTGCGATAACTGCGATGAAAAGGATGAAACTCAGGTAAGAAAGGTCGACTCCCTCGATCAAGCAATCGGGGCCGAGCACCTTGGTCTGGAGCAAGTAATCCACTGGAACCGTGACAAGCAGCACGAATGTCACTGCCATACCCAGTCCGAGTGATGTCTTGACGTTCTTGGAGACGGCGAGGAATGAACACATGCCGAGGAAGAACGCGAATATCATGTTGTCGACGAAAATCGACCTGAAAAACAAACTGATCAGATGTTCCATAGTTATTTCTCCTCCTTATAAAAATAAGCCCTGTGAATCCAAATCACACATCCCAACAGGATGAGTGCCATAGCTGGCATGGTCATCATGCCATTGTTGAGATATCCAGCATCGTAAACACCCTGTGGGATGAGCTGGATTCCAAGCAGCGATCCACGTCCGAAGAATTCGCGGACAGCACCTACGATGACAAGAATGAGCGCATAGCCCAGGCCGTTGGCCACACCGTCAAGGAAACTTGGCCAGGGCTTGTTCATCATAGCGAATGCCTCAAGACGACCCATCAGAATACAGTTGGTGATGATGAGTCCGACATAGACCGACAGTTGCACACTGACATCATAAGCGAAAGCCTTGAGCACCTGACTGACTATGGTGACCAATGTGGCCACAACGACCAACTGCACGATGATTCGTATGCGATTGGGGATGGTGTTCCTGATCATGGAGATGATCACGTTCGAGAACGCCGTGATGATGGTGACGGCAAGCCCCATGACGATGGCTGGTTTGAGTTGGGATGTGACGGCAAGGGCCGAACAGATACCCAGAACTTGTACCAGTATCGGATGGTCGAGGTTGAGAGGCTTGACAAATGCCTCCTTGTTCTCCTTTGAAAAGAGTTTACTCATATCTTATTTCTCCTTTACTTTTTTTGAGCATTGAAAAACACAGAATATTTGCCCAAGCCTTCCTTGAGCATATCCCTTACACCATTGGATGTCAGTGTCGCTCCTGTGACGGCATCCACCTGAGTTTCGGGGTCGGTCACATTTTTCTCCACAGAGAGGGCGATTCCGTCCACACCTTCAGCAAAGAGTTTCTTGCCGATGAATTTTTCCTGCCAAGCTTGGCTGTCCTTGATCTCTGCACCAAGTCCGGCCGTCTCGCTGTCATGGTTGAAGTATGCGCCGAAGACGGTCTGGCAGTCCTCATCCAGTGCGATATATCCACTGATCGGTCCCCAGAGTCCCATGCCATAGACGGGCACCACATATTTTGTCTGCCCGTCGACTTTGCAGGTATACAAGGCCAATTGGCCGTTCTTGTACTCTGCACTGCCTAATTTGAAACCATTGCTCTCATTGTCGGTAGTTTCCGAGGGAATGATTTCCATCTTGGCATCGAGAATGTCGTCTTTGAGTACCACCTCTTTATATTTAGCAGCGGCCTCATCGTCGTTCAACCCGCGGATATTCAGGGCGTAAAGGATCTGTTTCTTCTTGTCGAGCGCCACATTGGCATCTTGCCGTTCCTTGAGTGTCTGATAGACGAATGCCAGAAGGAAGGCAACGATGATGACCATGACGGCCGAATAAATGATGGTATAGGTGTTTGAATTCGTGTTCAACCCTTTTTTTGTCTCATTTGCCATAATCCTATGATTTATTGGTTATACGATTCAACCGCTTGCTGATGTTGCGCTGTACCACGCAATAGTCAATCAGCGGAGCAAACATGTTCATCAAGAGGATGGCAAGCATCATGCCCTCTGGGTAGCCGGGGTTCATCACACGGATGACGACAGCCATGACACCAATCAGCAGACCGTAAATCCATTTTCCACACTCTGTTCGGGAACTTGTCACCGGGTCGGTGGCCATGAACACAGCACCGAAGGCGAAACCGCCAAGGATGAGATGCTCATAGAATGGGATAGTGGTCATGCCGGTGGCACTGAAAATCGCTGCCATCACACCGCCTCCGACAAATACGCTCAGCATGATCTTCCAGGAGGCGATGCCTGTCCAAAGAAGCAGGATGGCACCCAATGCGATGGCAATGACACTTGTCTCACCGATGGATCCGGGAATGAATCCCGTTATCATATCGCAGAGACTGGCTGTCACCTCACCACCCTGACCAACCTGGGCCAACGGTGTGGCGGCTGTAAATCCGTCTGGTAAGGTGTTGCCGAGACCGAAAATCTTGTCTGTGGCTATCCACACGGTGTCACCGCTCATCTTCTGAGGGTAGGAGAAAAAGAGGAAGGCACGGGTGACCAATGCGACGTTGAAGATGTTCATGCCGGTGCCACCGAAAATTTCCTTGGCGAAAATCACGGCGAAAGCACAGGCAATGGCAAGGATCCAAAGCGGACAGTTAACGGGTACGATGAGTGGGATGATAATACCCGAAACAAGATAGCCCTCCTGGATTTCCTCGCCTTTCCATTGCGCCCACATGAACTCTATCGCCAAACCGACGATATAGCTTACAAGGATTTTGGGAAGCACGGCGAAGAACCCATAAAAGAAGATACTGAAGAATCCTGCCTCACCGAGGGTGCCGGCAGCTGCATAATTCTGGTATCCTACATTATACATGCCGAAGAGCATGGCCGGCATAAGGGCTATGACTACGATGCTCATGATACGCTTGGAGTCGATGGCATCATGAATGTGCGCACCTGTCTTCGCCGTGGTATTGGGCACAAACAAGAATGTCTCGAATCCGTCAAACACGCTTCTGAATGCGTGCAGTTTTCCACCCTCTTCAAAAGAGGGCTTCACTTTATTGAGATAACTTCTTAATGACATAATCATTCGAACTTTAGTGGTTTACGCATTCTCTTTCCTTAGCAGGTCAAGGCCTTCACGCACGATGCGTTGCAATTCCAACTTAGAAGAGTCGACAAACTCAGCGACGGCAAAGTCCTCTGGTGCCACCTCGTAAATACCCAATTGCTCCATTTTGTCGATGTCGCCGACAATGATGGCCTTGATCAGATACTCTGCGTAGATGTCCATAGGGAGGACACTGTCATACTCGCCACTCATAATCATGTGACGCTCTCCACCTTTCACGCGGGCGTCGAGTACATATTCCTTGTTCTTTCCGAAAAGCCAGGAGAAATAGCTTCGGTTGGCTGAGAACTCCTTCAGGCGTGGCATGATCCAACCGAACATCTCGTCGCGGTCATCACCTTCGGGAATCGCAGTCACTTCAGAAGTGTGCGCACCGACATAGTCGTCCAGACTGCAGCGGCGGCCCGTCAGCGGATTGCCGTTGATGAGGCGCACATGCTCCTGATTCTTCAGCCGACCTTCCAACAATGGACGAAGCGGCTGACCTACCTTGATTTCCGCATAGCAGGGATCGCTGATCTCACTACCGGCAAGGGCTATCGTACGGCAGAGATTGACTTTCCCTTCCAGGAACAGACGACCCATGAAAATGACCGATGTAGGATCTACTGTCCACACCACCTCGCCTTTGTTGACCGGATTAAGGTGATTTACCTGGACGCCTACATTACCTGCAGGACATGGACCATCAAAGATGTTGACTTCTACATCTTTCATACTTGCCAAAGGACCGCTGGCTTGAGAGGGAGAGATACCAAGGTAGGTCTGCCCCACTTTCGACAGCGCGGTCAATCCTGCTTGAAAAGCTTTTTCATTGCCTTCAAGTTCCACACTGAAATCTGCAGCCAGAGGCATGTCTCTGAACGCACTCACAAAGATGGCCTTCGGCATGACATCCGGCGTGGTGGAAACGGCGTAAGGTAACTGATTGATGTAGCCAAACAAGCCTGCTTCAAGTAAAACTTGAACCACAGCGTTGCCATCGAGTTTGGCGGGGTCTTTCACCCCAAAATCACGAAATTCTTGCTTAGCATCAGGCTTCACCTTCACGCAAAGCAGTTTCCTCCGGTCACCTCTCACGACGGCTGTCACCGTTCCGCTGACAGGAGACGAGAATCTCACATCTGGGAATTTTTTGTTCACAAACAAAGCATCCCCGGCTTTGACTTTGTCTCCTTCGCGAACAACCACTTTTGGCGTAAGACCTACGAAATCTTCCGGAACGAGCGCAAACTCGCCGGCTTCTTTCACAGTAATCTTCGTCAAGGCGGCTTTTCCCTTCAGATTAATGTCCAAGCCTTTACGCAACTTGATTACATTTGCCATATTTGATAAATAGTTGATGATTATTGTCCTCTAAAACAAATAATGTGCAAAATTAATAAAAATTTCTGAAAATAAACGCCATTTGCTGTTACAAATATTTGTGTTGGATGGAAGAAAAGTGTAATTTTGCGGCGAAAACCTATATCTTGTCACAACATGCGATTCCATCCGCTATTTTTTTTCCTTTGTTTCTCACTTCCTATGGGAGCCCAAGGCTCCTTGGAGGACTACCGCCGGGCATACTCTTTATACGAACAGTTTAAGCCATCAAACGTTTATCATTGGGCACACGATGTGAAATGGCAAGACTCCACCCATGTCTTCCACTATTGGATCGACACTCCTGATGGTTCGAAATTCTATGCCTACGACGCTGACTCTTTGCTCAGTAAGGTGATTCCTGCCCCTTCAAAGCCACAGCCCAAACCTCGTTTCGGACGGCATCAGGAAAGGCATTGGATGGAAGTGGATGAGGAAAACACACCGTGGCCCGTCCTCTCTCCTGACGGCAAGACAGAAGCATATATCGAAGGTCATAATGTGGTTTTGCATCCGGCCGGGAAGCCTTATCGGGAGAAAAGGATATTGAGCCAGGATGGCACAATTGGGGAATATTATTCGAACCGGATAATCTGGTCGCCCGACAGCCGATACATCTTTGTCTGCAAACGACGGCCTGTGGAGAAAAGATACGTTTATTATGTCGAATCCTCACCCGACGACCAGCTTCAGCCCATCCTTCATCGGCAGGAATATGCCAAACCGGGCGATGCTTTGCCTTTCCGCACTCCTGTGATCTTCGACACCCAGACTGGTGAGCAGAAAGTGGGCAGCACGGCTCTCTGCGCACAGCAATATGAGTTGGGGTCTTTCGCCTGGACGCCCGATGGAAAAGAGGTGACCATGGAATACAATGAACGAGGGCACAAGACGTATCGAATACTTGCCATGAACGCACAGACAGGGACCATTCGCACCGTCGTAGAGGAAAAAGCGCAAACTTTCGTCAACTACTACAGGCACTTCCGTTATGACCTCGATAAAGGGCATCAATTGATTTGGATGAGCGAACGGGACAACTGGAATCACCTCTATCTGTATGACACGGCTACCGGTAAAGTGATTCGGCAGATCACCAAGGGATCTTGGTGCGTCAGGGATGTGCAGCACGTGGATGAAGAAGCCGGGGTTATCTATTTTTCTGCTTGCGGAGTCAATCCTGACGAAGACCCCTATCTTTTGCATTACTACCGAATAGGCATAGACGGGAAAAATATGATATGCCTCACACCGGAAAAGGGGGAGCATCAGGCTCAATACTCCAGGGATTTCAAATATCTGGTCGATACTTACTCCCTTGTTGACCAAGCTCCCGTCACCACACTGCGTAGTGCCACCGACGGCCGATTGTTGGCTACAATTGAGAAGGCCGACATCGCTGGCATCGTCGCTAAAGGTTGGCGCGCCCCTGAAGTGTTCGTGGCGAAGGGACGTGACGGAAAGACCGATATGTGGGGCATTATTCAGCGGCCCACGAATTTCGACCCCACGCGTCAATATCCTGTCATAGAATATATCTACGCAGGACCTGGCAGTGCTTATACGCCCAAGAGCTTCAATCCTTACAACTGGAATATGACTCCTCTCGCCGAACTTGGCTTCATTGTCGTCCAGCTTGATGCCATGGGAACCAGTTGGCGAGGCAAGGCATTTGAGGAGATATGCTACAAGAACCTGAAGGATGCCGGCTTTCCTGACCGCAAGCTATGGATCAAGGCGGCTGCGGCCCGTTATCCCTATATGGATGCGGACAATGTAGGTATCTTCGGGGCCTCGGCAGGAGGACAGGAGAGCACCACAGCCGTTCTCCTTCATGGCGACTTCTACAAGGCTGCTTATAGTTCCTGTGGATGCCACGACAACCGGATGGACAAGATCTGGTGGAATGAACAATGGATGGGCTATCCCGTCGATTCTTCTTATGTGGAGTGCAGCAATGTCTATCACGCGTCCAAACTCACACGGCCTTTGATGCTCGTTGTCGGTGAGATGGACGACAATGTTGACCCGTCGAGCACCTACCAACTTGTCAATGCCCTGATTGCTGCTAACAAAGACTTCGAGCTCGTCACCCTACCCGGCGTTCGTCACACCATGGGTGAGCGTTATGGTGAGCACAAGCGTTTCGACTTCTTCGTCAAACATTTGCTTGGGGTCAATCCTCCTCGGTGGGAACAACTGCAGTTGCCTTAACCCTCACCCGATTTCGTCAAGTTCCCCGGTCACCGAGTCGATGATGAATCCACGTACCACGATGTCTTTGGGCATGAGTGGATGCGTTTTGATTGTCTCGACGGTCTTCCTGACAGATTCGGGTGTGTCTTTGAAACCTTCCAGCCACTGGTCCAAGTCGATGCCGCACCTGCGGATTGTGTCCAGGGTCTCTTCTTTCACACCACGCGCTGTCATTTCATGATGGAAATGGTCAAAACTCATGTGGCAAGCACCACAGTTGGAATGTGCCACCACCATGATTTCCTCGACTCCCAATTCATAGACTGCGACGATGAGGCTCCGCATCGCGGAATCGAAGGCCGAAATAACCAATCCGCCGGCATTCTTGATGATCTTGGCGTCTCCGTTTTTCAAACCGAGGGCTGCGGGGAGCAGTTCCGTAAGGCGCGTGTCCATACATGAGAGTACTGCAAGTCGTTTGTCGGGATACTTGCTCGTTACAAATTTCTCGTAGCCTTTCTCCGCTACGAAGGTCTTGTTGAAGGCAATAATTTGGTCTATCATCTCGTTTCGATTATTATAGTTTTGGAAGATAATCAAAAAATCTTTCGCAAGATTGCGGAATCTGTACAAATCATACTAACACACCAATCTTTGGGCAAAGTTACTATATTTTCGCGCAAACAGTCTCCTTTTTTCGGGTTAAGTGGGGGGCCTGTGTCATGACGTTATCCATAAAAAACGCCACACACCAATGTGAGATATTCTGGTATGTAATCCCCATGGCTCCACTTGATTTCCAGGCCCAACAGTTCGGTGGCTGTTTTACCCATATCGAAACCGATCGCTTCTAACGACGGGCGCACTTTCTGTGGATGTCTGCAGGGCTTCCCATCTATCCTGGCACAGGGCTTCCCCATGCAATATGGACATAACCCCACAAAGCCGAACGCAACTCCTCCAAGAGATTGTTCCAATTCCAGCAATTCCTCATTCAGAACCCGGGTGACAGGTTCCATCAGTATAGGGGCTTCCTTCAGAGGTATTTTTGCCTCGTCGGGAATGATCTTGACCCCGATGATGCGCACGTTCTGAAATGAGGCGATTGAGGAAACCGGGTCCTCGGCAAACGGAGGACAGCCATAACGGCGGTTGTAATTGACACATTGTCGACAGAACTGGATGAAATACTCGGCTCTGCGATAGTGTTTGAGATATGCCGTGGCCGACAGATCGGCTTGGTATCTTTTCACCGTATAGCTGTATGGTGGCAATGGTGCTTTTTCTGTTGTCATGGTTGCTATTGTCAACTCTCCATGTCTGTCTTTCGCGACCTCACCAGTTCGATCGCTTCTTTTCCGGTCATGTGCTCTATATCAAGCCTGATGGCCACCATTCGTGAGAAACCTTTTTCCAACTCTTTACTTAACCCCTCATCGTCGTGTGGGTTGTATTTCTCACCAAGAGCCCGGGCTGCGGCCATTTTCTCTTCTTCGTCTTCTATGATGTGGATCCTGCCAAAAACGATCACGCTCCTGAAATAGGTCGTGTATTCCTTAGGATGCACCAGATCCTGGGCGATGACACAAAAAGAGGCTTTGTCACACGAACGGATCGCATCGACCTTATGACCGGTCACGGCACTGTGGAAATACAGGCATGTTCCCGAATACACATAGCTGATGGGTACGGCATAGGGGTATTCGTTGTCTCCCAAGAGTGCCAGGGTTCCTGATGTTGAGTTTTCCAGGATGCGACGACATTCCTCGTCTGGCAGTTGCTGGCGTTTCCGCCTCATTTCTCTGAATTTCATAGTCATGGATGAATAAAAAACTTGGTTCTGGATGATGGGGTCATTTTCCAAGAAACTCCGTAGGAGTGACACCGACCCGTTTTTTGAAAAGGCGTGTGAAGTGGTGAGGGAACTCGAATCCGAGCAATCGGGAGGTCTCATTGATATTGTGCCCTTGCATCAACAGACTTTTGCCTTGGTTGATCACATAGGTGTGGATATAACTGATGGCTGTTGTACCTGTCGAACGACGAAACAAGTCGCCGAAGTAATGCGGGGAATAGGCCATCTCTGAGGCGCAGTAACTCACCGTGGGCAATCCCAACTGGTATTGTCTGCCCTCAAGATAATAGTGCTCGAGCAACGCATGAAATCGTTTGAGAATATCCGTTTCACGGTGTTTCTCTTCGGTTATTTGTCGCAGGTATATGCGGTTGCAGTATTCCAATATCAGCTGAAGATAGCCCAGCAGCACTTCTCGTAGTGAGGGGGACCGGGCACAATCCTGGAGTTCCTGCCGCATCAGACTGACCAGCTGGGTGATCGAATGCCATTCTGATGGGGTCATCTGCAAGGATTCCGTGGAAAAATAGGAGAAAAAGTGGTAATTACGCATTTTATCCTCAAGGTCTGTATTGTGCATCAAGTCTGGAGACCACAGCACTGCCCATCCGCTCAAGTATAGCTGTTCACCATCATCTTCCGCACCTCCCAACTGTCCTGGTGCCACAGCGATGATCGATGCGTCGCTGACTTTCAGTGCTCTAACGCCATAAGACAGGTTCTTGGGAAACTCTCTTTGAATGAAAAGGCCATAAACCCCATAATTATTCAGACTGGTATGAACGGGAGACACCTCATCATAGCTGATCACGCAGATCTGCGGATGCAGCTCGACTGCGCCCACTTGGCGTGCATAGACATTGGGGTTGTCCACATTCAGGATTTTCTTCATAAGCGGTGGTAAAGATAACCATTTTTTCCTAAAATGCAATAAAAATGGTAGAAAACAAGTGAAAAAAACGCAGAATCTGCGAAATTGGTAAAACATCAGGCATTTTATGTGGTATTCCAATACGGCGGAATTTGTAATTTTGCGACATGAAAAAGACAATATACGCCGCAATGCTTGTGGGTGCCATATTCACAGCTTGCCAACATCAGCAAACTACAACACAAATAGAGAAGAACATGGAACAGAATCTGAATCTGACGCAAGAATGGGACAAAACCTTTCCAAAGAGTGACAAGGTGGACCACCAAAAAGTGACATTCCACAATCGTTATGGTATAACCTTGGCCGCCGACATGTATACACCCAAGGATGCACAAGGCAAATTGGCTGCTATCGCTGTCAGCGGTCCTTTCGGTGCAGTGAAGGAGCAGTCGAGCGGACTGTACGCACAACACATGGCCGAACGGGGATTCCTGACCATCGCTTTCGATCCTTCTTACACAGGAGAGAGCGGCGGTGAACCCAGAAGAATGGCTTCGCCTGACATCAATACGGAGGATTTCCTGGCTGCTGTGGACTTCCTTTCCACACTCGACAACGTGGATCCTGAGCGCATAGGCATCATTGGCATTTGTGGATTTGGTGGCATGGCAGTGAATGCCGCTGCTATTGATCCCCGCATCAAGGCCACCGTCGCTTCGACGATGTATGACATGAGCAAGGTCAATGTGGAAGGCTATTTCAAGAGTGAGGACTCTCCTAAACAACGTATGGAGAAACGCCGTGCCTTGGCTGCTCAACGCACTGCTGACTACAAAGCCGGTTCTTACCAGCGCGCCGGTGGTGTCGTCGATCCCCTCCCTGAGGACGCCCCCTGGTTCGTCAAGGACTACCATAATTATTATAAGACAAAGCGTGGATTCCATGAGAGAAGTGGTAATTCCACGGACGGGTGGAACACCATCGGCTGCCAGTCGTTCATGAACCAGCCGTTGCTGGCCTGGGCACATGAGATTGAGAATCCCGTACTGCTCATACACGGCGAGAAAGCACATTCGCGCTATTTCAGTGAATATGCGTTTGAGAGAATGACAGGAAAGAAAGTTGAGGGCGTCAGCGCCAAGGAAGGCAACAAAGAGTTGCTGATCATCCCGGGTGCCTCTCATGTTGACCTCTATGATGATGTCGCCGGTGTCATTCCTTACGATACGATTGATGCTTTCTTCCGCAATCATTTGAAGTAAAAGTGAATACGACCAAGGTGACTGACTAATGATGAAGTTGATTAAACAAACCCTCGTATTGCTGGCAGCATTCATGATCGGCTGCTCGACAGATAATGAAATGAATGCGGAGACCATCAATACGGGCACATCGGAGAATACCACCATGACACAGACAATCTATCTTTCCGTAGACGGACAGAAACGGTCTGTCACTCTTGCCGACAACGCTGCGACCCATGCCTTGATCGAAGCACTTCAGCAGGATCCCATCAACTATGTCGCCGATGACTATGGAGGTTTCGAGAAAGTTGGGCCATTGGGCCGGTCCCTTCCCACCAGCAATGAGCAGATCACGACCCAACCAGGGGATATCATGTTGTATAATGGCAACCAGATTGTGATCTTCTATGGCACCAACTCCTGGAGCTACACCCGTCTGGGAAAGATCGAGGGCATTTCCTTGGAGGAGTTGAAATCTTTTCTGAAAGCAGGCGGAGGAAAGGTCAATGTCACCCTTTCGGTGGATGATGCGGGGATACGTCCTGTAGGGACCTCTTTACCGGGCGACGGGGAATCCTATTCCATCAACGGTATCAAATCCAGCGACTCATCAAAGGGGATACGGATCCGGAATGGAAAGAAATATGTGAGGTGAAAGAAATACGTGGAAAGCAACCTGTGGCAGTTCGCCTATCACAGGTTGCTTTTTTTAGGTCTAACCGAGAGGTTCTTGCGGTTGCATGAGGATGTAAATACAGTATGATGTAACCCATAAGATAACAAAATAAGCAAATAGAGCACAAAATTGTAATTTTTCTTTCTAAAAATTTTGCAGATTGAAAGTAAAAATCTACTTTTGCAAAAGATAATACACTAAAACGGAGAACAATATGAACATGAGAGCAAATTTCTGGTGGTGGCGTAACTCAAGATTCGAACAATCGTGAGAAGATAGCCGTATGCCAAAATTTGTGAGTGGATACTGAGAGGCCTGTCGTTCTTGCGACAGGCCTCTCTTTTTAAGGAGTAATTACATCAATCATCTATATTGAATATGCATAATTATCAAGTTGACCAGAATGGTTTTTATGGAGAATTTGGAGGAGCATACGTACCGGAAATCCTCTACAAATGTGTCCATCAGTTGCAGGAGGCTTATTTGCCCATCATAGAGTCGGCGGATTTCAAAGCGTCGTATCACGCACTCCTCAAGGATTATGTGGGGCGTCCAAGCCCTCTCTACTTCGCCCGGCGAATGAGTGAGAGATATGGCTGTCAGCTTTATCTTAAACGCGAGGACCTGAATCATACCGGAGCCCACAAAATCAACAACACCATCGGCCAGATCCTTTTGGCTCAGAAGATGGGGAAGTCAAGAATCATCGCCGAAACTGGTGCCGGACAGCATGGAGTCGCCACCGCCACGGTGTGCGCCCTGATGGGTATGAAATGCGAGGTTTTCATGGGGGCAACCGATGTGGAACGGCAGCACACCAATGTGGAACGCATGAGAATGCTTGGTGCTGAAGTGCATCCTGTCAGAACCGGAAACATGACGCTCAGCGACGCTTGTTCAGAGGCCATCCGCGACTGGTGCTGTCATCCAGCCGATACCTTTTATATTGTCGGCTCTACGATGGGACCTCACCCCTACCCCGACCTGGTGGCAAGGATGCAGAGCGTCATTTCTGAAGAAATCAAATGGCAACTGGCAGAGAAGACTGGCCGCGACTACCCCGACTATCTCATAGCCTGCATCGGTGGGGGCAGCAACGCAGCTGGTACCATCTACCACTACATGGATGATGAGCGTGTCAGAATCGTCTTGGCTGAAGCTGGTGGGCATGGCTGGAATACGGATCACACTGCCGCTACCATCCATCGTGGCACGACGGGCATTCTCCATGGTGCCAAAATGTTGGTGATGCAAGATGACGACGGCCAGATTGAGGAAGCTTTCACCATCAGTGCAGGCCTTGATTATCCTGGTGTGGGACCGATGCATTGCAACATGGCCCGCCAGGGGCGTACGGAAGTCCTTAGCATCAATGATGATGAGGCAATCTATGCGGGATATGAACTCACCCGGATGGAGGGGATCATACCCGCCATCGAGAGTGCCCATGCCATTGCGGCTTTGTCGAAGTTGACTTTCAAAAGCGATGATGTGGTCGTTCTTACCGTCAGTGGCAGAGGAGACAAAGATGTGGAAACTTATTTGAACAACAAGGAAATGGCCAAAGAATATGGAAACTTTTAAATTCACCACCACAAGCCGCACGATTCTGGCTGACTTGTATACCCCCGTCGGAGTATATATGAGATTGAGGGATCTCTATCCCCAAAGTGCACTGATGGAGAGTTCCGACTACCATGAAGCCAACAACGCCCGTTCGTTCATCGGCATCCATCCCATGGCCAGTGTTGCCATTGGTCACGACATGGCCAACATCACCTACCCTGACGGCAGCAGGATCTGTCATGAGGTCAACAGGAACTACCCGACCGATCATGCTATCCATGACCTGATAGATCATATTGAGGTGAGCGGCGACGACGCACACCTGTGCGGTCTCTTCGGTTACACCTCGTTCAATGCAGTGCGCTATTTTGAGGACATCCCCGTGAAAGATGAGACACAAGAGAAAAATGATGCTCCCGATCTGATCTATATCCTGTATCAGGTACTCATTGTCTTCGACCATCACAACAACACCTTGCGTGTCGTCACGCTCAATGCCCCTACCCTGTCCCAACAGCAAACGACAGCGGTCATCGACAATGTGCTGCGTGCCATGAACATGGCCAACGTGCAGGCTTATGGGTTCCGTCCCGTGGGGGATGTTAGCAGCACACTCACCGATGAGGAGCACAAAACCAATATCCGGCGTGGCATCCGGCATTGCAAACGGGGAGATGTCTTCCAAATCGTGCTTAGCCGGAGGTTCGTTCAGAAATATGAGGGCGATGATTTCAAACTCTATCGTGCTCTGCGCAGCATCAACCCCTCTCCCTATCTGTTCTATTTCGATTTCGGGGGATTCAGGATCTTCGGGTCTTCTCCTGAGACCCATTGCAGGATAACAGGCCGCCGGGCTTATATCGATCCCATTGCAGGTACGACTCGCCGCACCGGAGATGAACAGTCGGATCGTGAAGGGGCCGAATACCTCCGCCGTGATCCCAAGGAGAATGCCGAACATGTGATGTTGGTCGACCTGGCACGCAATGACTTGAGCCGAAATTGCCACGACGTGAAGGTGGATTTCTATAAGGACCTGCAATATTATAGCCACGTGATACATCTTGTTTCGAGGGTATCGGGTGAACTCGACGAGAAGGCTGACCCCATACGTGCATTTATCGACACATTCCCTGCCGGAACACTGAGCGGGGCTCCCAAAGTTCGCGCCATGCAACTTATCTCTGAATATGAGCCTCACAACCGTGGCGCATACGGTGGGTGCATCGGCATCATCGGACTGGACGGCAGCATGAACCAGGCCATCACCATCCGCACCTTCGTCTCACGCAACGGCGAGTTGTGGTTTCAAGCCGGAGGAGGCATCGTGGCCAAAAGCAATGAGGATTATGAACTGCAGGAAGTGAACAACAAACTCGGTGCGTTGCGTCATGCCATACAAATCGCAGGAGAACTGTAACACCAAACATTAAAAGCAATTACAATGAAAATAGCTATCATCGACAACTACGACTCTTTCACTTACAACCTGAGTCATTTGGTCAAGGAGTTGGGCGTGGAAGTGACCGTCTTGCGAAATGATCAGTTCGATCTGTCCGAACTCCTCCCATTCGACAAGATCATCCTGAGTCCGGGCCCTGGCATCCCCTCAGAGGCAGGCCTGCTTTGCAGTGTGATCACGACTTACGCTGGCCAGAAGCCCATCCTTGGCGTATGTCTTGGCCATCAAGCCATTGGCGAGGTCTTTGGAGCCCGATTAGAAAACTTATCAGATGTGTTTCATGGTGTGGCTACTCCATGCCACATCCTGAGCGACGATCCGATCTTCCAATCATTGGAGAGCACAATCACTGTAGGCCGCTATCACTCCTGGGTCGTATCAAAAGAAGGTATGCCGTCATGTCTTGAGATCACTGCGGAAAGTGATGAGGGACAAATCATGGCGCTGCGGCATCGTGACTATGAGATCCATGGCATACAATTCCACCCCGAAAGCATTTTGACACCACAAGGCAAAACAATCATCAAAAACTTTATAGAATTATGAAAGAAATCTTACAAAAACTCCTCAATCATGAGTTTCTGACACGTGAGGAGATGAAACAGATCCTGATAGGAATCACGCGGAGCGAATACCCCAATGAACAAATCACGGCCCTGTTGACTGCCCTACAGATGCGTGGCGTGACCGTAGAGGAACTCCTCGGATTCCGAGACGGCATTCTTGAGACGGGTGTCCCTGCCATTCTCAGCGCCGATCGCTACATTGACGTGGTGGGAACTGGCGGAGACCGCAAGAACACGTTTAACATCTCCACAACTTCCTGCTTTGTCATTGCCGGAGCTGGCTATAAAGTGGCTAAGCATGGCAACTATGCCGCTACCAGTGTCAGCGGAGCCTCCAACGTGATCCAGCATCATGGCATCAAGTTCACTGACGACATCGACCGCCTGAACCGCAGTCTCGATGAGGCCGGTATCGTCTACCTCCATGCACAGCTCTTTGCCAAAGCCATGAAATTTGTGGGTCCCATCAGGAAAGCTTTGGAATTTCCCACCATCTTCAATCTTCTTGGGCCGCTGGTCAACCCAAGCCAGCCCAAATGCCAGTTGCTCGGCGTAGCCAACCTCGACCAAATGCGCCTTTATCATCAGGTATACCAGAAAATCGGCATCGACTATGGCATTGTCAACTCCATCGACGGTTATGACGAAATCTCGCTCACCAGTGATTTCAAGGTGACAACCAACGATTATGAACGGGTGTTCAAGCCTCAGGATTTAGGTTTCTCCATCGCTAAGCCAGAAGAACTTGTCGGAGGGGCAACTGAAGAAGAGGCTGCCCAGATCTTCGATGCCGTGCTTGAGAACAGAGCCTTGCCCGCCCAGAAAAACATCGTGCTGGCTAATGCTGCGTTCGGCATTCAGGTGATGGAGCATGGCAAGAAAACCATTGAGGAATGTATTGACATCGCCCGTGAGAGTATCGATAGCGGGAAAGCACTCGCTACCTTCCGTAAATTCGTGGAACTCAACTCATAGGATATGGATATTCTGCATGACATCATTGCTCACAAACGACTGGAGCTGGAGGCTCTGAAACAGAGAAAGCCATCGTTGCGGCAAGCGCTGCTTTCATCACCGACGGGTATCATTGCGGAATTCAAACGCAGGTCTCCGTCCAAGGGATGGATCAAGGAGGGGGGTGATCCCGGTATTATACCCCTCAGTTACCAGCAAAATGGTGCTGCCGCCCTCAGCATCCTCACCGATGAGCATTATTTCGGAGGCAACGACAGGTTTATCCTCCAGGCAAGGGAAAGTGGAGTCACGATACCCATCCTTTATAAGAATTTCGTCATCGATGAAGCCCAACTCTACCAAGCGCTTTTCTGTGGTGCCTCTGCAGTGTTGCTCATTGCCGCATGCCTTCCGAAAACGAAATGCCGTGACTTGATCAAGAAAGCTCACGACCTCGGCCTGGAAGTCATGTTGGAAATGCACGCTGAGGAAGAACTGGACTATGCTGATCTCGGCCCGGACCTCTGTGGCATCAACAACCGTCATCTCGGGTCGTTTGTGACTGATGTGAACACGTCGTTCTCCCTGGCAGGACGTCTCCCCGATGATGTCGTGAAAGTCAGCGAAAGTGGCATTTCCGACCCGACCACTGTCAGCAAACTTCGCGAAGCGGGATTCCGCGGCTTTCTGATAGGCGAGCATTTCATGAGACAAAGTGATCCTGGTGCGGCATTGACGGAATTCAATAGCCATATCATTCCATAGACGACATGTTCTGTCATACGCAACAAAAACCAAAACCACACGAATATGAATAAGATCAACGAAGTATTCGCCAAAAGAGGCGACAAGAAACTCCTCAGTCTATATTTCTGCGCTGGAGCACCCTCCCTCGACTGTACAACGGATGTGATCCTGGCCATGCAACGCCGGGGCATAGATTTTGTTGAGGTTGGCATCCCGTTCAGCGACCCTCTTGCCGACGGTCCCGTGATTCAGTCTGCAGCTACGAAAGCCTTGAGGAACGGAATGTCTGTGCAACGGCTTTTCGATCAGTTGGCTTCCATCAAAGACCAAGTGACGATGCCTTTGATATTGATGGGGTATTTGAATCCTATCCTCCACTATGGCATAGAGGCCTTCTGCCAATCCTGCGTAAGGAGTGGCGTCAGCGGAATGATTATCCCGGATCTTCCCTTCAAAGACTATCTTGAGACGGTTAAGCCATTAGCCGACCGTTATGACCTCCGCGTCATCATGCTGATCACACCAGAGACCAGCGAGGAAAGGATTCGTTTCATCGACGAGCATACCGAGGGGTTCATCTACATGGTCAGCAGTGCGGCCATCACAGGTGCCCAAAAAAGTTTCGACGAAGCCAAACAGGCGTATTTCAGCAGGATCAACACGATGGGACTGCATAATCCGCGCATGATCGGCTTTGGCATCAGCAATGCGCAGACCCTGGGTGCGGCTCAGGACAATGCCGCCGGAGCCATAATCGGTTCGAAATTCGTCACCTTGCTCGAAGAAGCGGAAGGTGACGCGGACAAAGCTCTCGACCGTCTGTTTGCAGCATTGAAGTCATAAATGAGCGGTTATCTCAATTATTTTTGCGGAGTAACGGAATTATAACCACAATTCTTCGCTATTTTGGGATTTTTAACGTACCTTTGTAGGGGAAAAACAAAAGAGACATGACCATCGCTATTGCTTTCAAATTACTGGGTTCGTTAGCACTCCTCATCTACGGAATGAAAATGATGAGCGAAGCATTGCAAAAACTTGCAGGCCCTCAGCTGCGCCATGTACTTGGTGCGATGACCACCAACCGTTTCACCGGCATCCTGACCGGTGTCATTGTCACAGCAGCCGTTCAGTCGTCAACGGCCACGACAGTGATGACCGTCTCATTTGTGAATGCCACGCTTCTGACCTTGGCACAGGCCATCTCCGTGATCATGGGAGCCAATATTGGCACGACCCTGACTGCATGGATCATGACTCTGGCGATGGCTGATGGTAGTGGAGGGTCTGCATTCAGCATCACAGAGCTGGTCTTCCCCGCATTCATCATCGCCATGTTCCTGATTTACAGGAAGAAGCACCGCATCGTTGGAGATTTTATCTTTGGCATCGCATTCCTCTTCCTCGGACTCGGAACATTGAGACAGACGGGGGTGGATATGAATCTGGGTGAGAATGAGGCCGTACTGCGCTTCTTCGCCTCATTCGACCCCAACAGCTTCTCCACTACCCTCCTATTCCTGCTGATGGGTGGCGTCCTGACCATGTGCGTACAGTCATCGGCAGCTGTGATGGCCATCACGATGATTCTCTGTTCAAGCGGTGCATTACCGATTTATCAGGGTATTGCCTTGGTCATGGGCGAGAACATCGGCACCACCGTTACGTCCAACCTCGCAGCCCTCACGGCGTCTACCGAGGCCCGGCGTGCCGCGTTTGCCCACATGTTCTTCAATCTCTTTGGCGTGCTATGGATGTTGATTGTGCTTCACCCCTTCGTCAATTTTGTGTGTGGCCTTGTGGGATATGATGTGACCATGTCGAAGGATGCGGTCAGCCAATCCGTATTCCTGGCCAATGCTGCCAAACTGAGTGTGGTGCTTGCTGCCTTTCACACTTGCTTCAATATCACCAACACCTTTATCCTGGTGTGGTTCATTCCCCAAATCGAGCGTCTCGTATGCTTCGTAATCCGCCCGAAAAAAGAGAGCGGATCAGAGGAAGTCGTCAGATTGCAACTCATTGAAGGTGGTCTGCTGGCCACACCAGAAATCGCAGTCCTCCAGGCGCAGCGTGAAATCGCAGTCTTTGCAGAGAGGATGCAACGCATGTTTGGCATGGTTTGTAACCTTGTCGACGAGAAAGACCGCAAAGAATGTGAGCGATTGTTGGAGCGTATTGAGAAATATGAGGACATCTCGGATAACATGGAGATGGAAATCGCCAAATACCTGGAGAAAGTCAGCAACGACCACTTGTCTGACGACACCAAAGGCAAGATCCGCTCGATGCTAAGGCAGGTCAGTGAGTTGGAGAGCGTGGGCGATGCCTGCTACAAGATCTCGCGCTCACTCCACCGTAAACAAGAAAACCGGGAAGATTTCACAGCCGAGCAATATAGGCACTTGCACGATATGCTCCAGCTGGTCAATGAGAGCCTGTCGCAGATGATCGTCATCGTGACAGGAAGACGGGAAAACCAGACCATCGAACTCTCTTTGGAGATCGAACGTGACATCAATGCCCTGCGCGACGAACTGAAACAGCGAAACATACAGGATGTGAATGCTCATCTCTATTCTTATACCCTGGGCACAATCTTCGTGGATGTCATCAGCGAGTGCGAGAAACTCGGCGACTATGTGATGAATGTCATTCAAGCCCGCATCGGAAAAAGGACGCTCCGCTACAGGGGATTGTCGGTGAATGCTGAGAAAAAAGAGGTTATCGTCGATGGAAAACCTGCGTATCTGAACCGCACAGAATTATCAATGCTCCAGCTGTTGTTATCCAATCAAGGAAAAGTGTTTTCTTACGAGCAATTGATCGAGGCAGTTTGGCATAACGACGTCGAATCGGAAGAAGCAGTGGATGCTGCGATATCCCGTTTGCGCAACAAAATCTCCCCCTACGGCTCACATATCGCCAACCGTCAGGGGGAGGGTTACTTCTTTGACAGCAAATCTGACAACAGAACGGAATCTTGACCCCAAAAGGGAAAACCTGCTTCAGAACTCTGTGTATTTGAAATGCCGGAATATTGCTTTGCCTTCGCCAAAAGCGAACAGGCCTGGCAAAACACTTTGAAACTCATAGAGTGTATTGTGGTTATAGCCGGAGCAGTCCATGCCCCATGTCTCACGAATCCATTGCTTGCCGTCATGGCTGTACCATCCCGTGACAATATTGTCATAGTTCTGCAACCGCAACCAAAGACGTGTGGTCTCCTGACTGTGAACTCCAGCGCGTGACTGTCCTCCCTTGCGGTAGCGATAACGTTTTTGTTTATCGAACCCCGTGCCCTGGTAGAACTGGCTGTTGTAATAGACAACAAGTCCGGCTGTCACCTCACCTTGCAATTCGATTTCAGCCTCTATCTGGTAACGGTGAGCACCCGACACAAACATCAGCGGTGCTGAAGAACCTGGATCACTCCCTTGAGCCTGCAAAGAGAGGGCACCATCCATCACCTTCACTCGTTCCGGACGGAACGCCTTGTAGAATTTCCAGTCAAGACCCAAACGGAACTCTGACAGCCGGTCATGTCGATTGGCTTCAAAAGGCTTGCTTATCGGACAAGTTATGGGCTGGTCCACCTCCACATTGTCGAAACGATGGAACCATCCATCATCGCCGAGGCGTAATGGCTCCATCAAAGTCTGCCTTCCGAGATTGGTAAATCCATTCTCATAGCTGTGGTACACGATGACCCAGCCACCCTCTGGGGTGTCGATGACGGATCCATGCCCTTTGCTCCACCATCTCTCATCTTTGCTCCAGGTGTGGATAAGTGGGTTATGTGGCGCATTCTCCCAAGGCCCGTTGATGCTCTCCGACCGTGCTTGAACCACCATGTGACTGGTAGGTGGTCCGGCAGTTCCTCCTTCTGCATTGAAATAGTAGAAATAACGGCCGATTCTCCTGAGTTTCGGCCCCTCGAGAGCCATGCCCTCCGTCACCCAGTCTTCGGGAATAGGCCAACCTTGGTAGACCACCTCTTCTGTGCCTGGTATGATGGAAAGTCCATCGTCTGCCAGTCTGGCGCGCTTGCCTCCACTCATAAACAGCCACCTGCTGCCATCTTCTCCCACCACATGGCATGGGTCTATGTTGCCGATATGCAGGTCGATGGGGTCGCTCCATGGTCCGTATGGACTATCCGCCCACACGACATAATTGCTCCGCGGTTGGGTTGCTACGGTAAAATAGATGTAGTAGCGGTCTTTATATTTGCTGATGTCGGGGGCCCAGACACTTCCGAGATAGGTTTTAAGCGCATAGCTGATCGGTTCCCAATGCACCAGGTCGCGACTATGGAAAACGGTCAGTCCGGGCTGATAGTCAAACGCCGAATGGGTCATGTAATAATCAGCTCCCTCCCGCATGATGGTGGGATCAGGATAGTCTCCAGCCAAGATAGGATTGGTGTAAGTTTGGCCTGTCACGTTTTGAAATGCCCCAGATATCAAGCAGATCAGTAAAAGTAGTTTTCTCACGTTTTTCATGATTTCTCTTGGTTTGTTTGAAAGAATAAGGGGTGGATGGCTTTCACCTCCACCCCTTAAGGTTTGAGCACCTATATGGTATTACTCGTAATATTCGATTTTGCGGGGTGCCTCCATGGTTTGACCCATCACAGAGGCCTTGCGGCTGATCCAGTTGCCTTTGTCGTCATATTTATAGTCGGAATACTCTACTGACATGGCCTGACCACCCATATCAATGCTTTGCTTGATGATCTCACCCTTGTCGTTATAGACATTGGTCGTTGCCATCTGCTGTCCCATGACATTGGTCGTCTGGGTCTTCACTTTGCCATCTTCCCATTTGAAGTTGATCGTCACGCTCATTCCCTGAGCTTCCATCTTAGCCGACTGGATATAGCCGTTGTCATCATAAACGGCGTCTTTCAAGCCGTCCTGCTGCATCTTGCCATCCTGGGTGAAAGTAGTCTTCTGCTCCTGTCCCATCATCGAGACGGTCAGCGACTTGACAGCACCTTTAGCATCATTAGCTTCCACGTCGTGGAACTTTGTTTGTGCCTGCATGGCAAAAGGCATTGCGAGCAGGGCAAGCGTCATCAACGCATTTTTCAGAGTTTTTTTCATTTCTTTTTTGTTTAAGTTGATATAATCAAGAAAGATCAAATAGGAACGTGCGTTCTGACAAGCACGCTTTTCTGTTGTATTTGACGTGATTTCTTGTATTTGGTTTAATGACATTAAATCCTTTTTCCTTGCAAATTTAACAAAAAATTTAGACAGGCATGATAAAAAAACATTAAAAAATGGGTTTTTGTTTGAAATTCATAAAATTTGTGTATTTTTGAAGAACAAAACGATTACAAAAAGACAGATTACTTATGAAGAAGATTATTTTTGCATTTATGGCATTCGTAAGTGCGTTGGCAACAACCGCTCAACCCATCTACGATTTTCAAGTGAAAGATGATGTCGGACAGAAGGTCTCATTGTCGGATTACCGCGGCAAAGTGCTGCTCATCGTCAATACAGCCACACGCTGTGGCTTCACGCCTCAATACAAGGAACTGGAGGCCTTGTATGAGAAATACACCAAGGATGGTTTTGAGATTCTTGATTTCCCTTGCAACCAGTTTGGCCAGCAAGCACCAGGCACGATCCAGGAGATACATGAATATTGCATGGCCAATTTCGACATCCGCTTCCCGCAATTCGACAAGATTGATGTGAATGGTGCGGACGCCGCTCCTTTGTTCACCTATCTGAAATCCCAGAAAGGATTTGGCGGTTTCGATTTGAATGACAAGACAGGCAAACTGCTCGACGACATGATGCGGAAGAGAGATGCCAAATACGCCGAGTCATCCGACATCAAGTGGAATTTCACGAAGTTTCTCGTATCACGAGACGGTCGTGTGATCAGTCGTTTTGAACCGACGGCACCAATGAGTGAGGTGGAGTCTGCGGTACAGATGCAATTGAATCCTGTTCTGAGCAGTATCATGGCGCGTCGGTCGGTCAGGAAATATCTTGACAAACCTGTGGAGCACGAGAAGTTGGAACTGATAGCCAAATGTGGAATCAACGCCCCAAGCGGCATGAATGGCCAGCCTTGGCAGATCCGTATCGTGGAAGACCAGAATTTGATTTCCGATGTGACAGAGGTGTATAAGAAAGCCAATCCCGCACAGGTGGAGCGTGATAAGGGTTTCAAGAACATGTTCCGCAATGCTCCCAATCTGATTTGTGTCTGCACCCCCGCCAACGGTGGATTGCTTGATGCGGGTATGCTGGCCGAGAACATGATGCTTGCTGCACAGTCGATGGGCCTTGGAACCTGTTGCCTTGGTGGTCCCGTGAGGTTTTTGAACGCCAACGCTGATGCCCGTTTCTTCCTCGACAGGCTTGATATTCCTGAGGGCTACCAACTGTGCTACATCCTTGCCATAGGTTATCCTGACGAAAGTCCTGAAGCCAAACCAAGGGATGCTTCGAAAGTGAAATATATCAAATAGCAAAGACCTTGTGAGGACTTATCGGTGCTCACCGATGATTTTCTCCATCCAGATCATGTCATACCATCTGTCGAATTTCTTTCCGCACTGATGGAAATGCGCCACTTTGGTATAACCAAGACGTTCATGGAAACGGACGCTGTCGAGCGTGAGGTATTCATCTTCGGGGTCAATGTATGAGATACAGGCATTCATGTTGAGGATGCCCTGATCTCGGAGAGATTGCTCCAACACCTCATGCAGACACCTTCCGATTCCATGACGTTTTTGTTGGGTATCGACGTAAATAGAGGTTTCCACCGCCCATTGGTATGCCGCCCTCGGTTTAAACACGCTGGCATAGGCATAGCCTACGATGCTGCCGTGGGTTTCGGCGACGATCCAGGGATAGGTCTGCTGGATATGGACGATTCGACTGCGGAACTCATCGAGTGAGGGCACGGCATATTCGAAAGTGATGGCTGTCTTCTCAACATAGGGCGCATAGATGGCCAACATCTGTCCGGCATCCTCAATTCTCGCTTTTCTCAAATGGATTTCCATATTCCCATCAATTAATCATTCAAGTTTGTACTCAATATCTGATAATGCGTGTCACTTCGTGTCATCACCAACGGTCGTTATATCCAAGATTCCGCATACTTGCACAAGTTGGGTAAATCAGTAAGACAAAGCCTGTCAAAAGACAATAGCCTCATAAACATACAGCTCGGCATCTCGCCATCCGTCCCAGCCTAAGCCCGCCTTGTCTTGTGAGCAATGGCCTACGAATTGTTCTTTTGTCCAATTCACTTCATCGGCCACTTGTGGCAGGAATGTGCCGCTGCGACTGCCTTTCTTGATGTATATGCCATGACGGTGAAGCTGGAATTCATCCAGCGAATGGATACGACGTCGTGGTGTGAGCACGGAGATCTCCACCTGGATGTCACGAAGTTCGTCTCTTCTCAAACGCGGAAACCTTGGGTCTTCGAATGCGGCGGCTTGAGCCATCTCTTTCACCAATTCATCGAGTGGAACATCTTCGCCGAAATAACCGACACAACCTCTCAGTTGGCCTCGTTTGGTGAGCGTGACAAAAACGCCACATTTCCGGCGCAGGGAAGGAGAAACCTGGGGCGCTGGTTTGGCAGATGCCCCTAAGGCCGAACGGATGCTCTCGAGGGCAATATTCTTCAATGTCGCCTTTTCTTCCTCCGACAAGGAAAAAGAGGCTTGTTTCATTCCCTTAGCGACAGTGTTCCGATACACGGCAAAGGCGTGGTACCCCACTACCCTGTCATGACCATGGCGATCGGCATCACCAGAATTCTGATACAGCAGATGTTCGATTTTGGATTGTTGATCCAGCATGAGCATGAGTGTGATGATGCCATATTCACCGCAAGCACTCGTTTCCAAGTTCCGCATCCCACTCCTGGCATTGCGTTCCACCACATTGATGAATTGTTCCACATCCCCTGAAAGAATGGCCTTTTTCGTTGCCTCATCCACCTTGCAGGCATCAGAATAGGATGGATAGTGCGAGAAATCGCTGCTGATCACAAACAGGTTGTCGTCGTTGTAATAGGGTTTCAGGACATCAGCTATTCTTTTGAGCTGATCCCATTTATTGGTGCTGATCACTATAGGTACGATAGGTGGCACGACCTGCAGACGGCGTTGCAGGAATGGAAGTTGCACTTCTATGCTATGCTCCCTGTCGTGGGCTTTCTCTTCATAAGCGAACACATGGTCGGAGGCGATCAACTGCCGGCCGGTCTCACGGTCGACACTCACTTTTCCCAACGGTGTCTGATAATAATCGACCGCCACATTGACAGAGGCTCCGTCAAGCCATTCATAATGGCTCGGACCAAGGAGGAATATCCGTTTGTAGTGTCGTGCGGGATTCAAACGCTTATAGGAAGCGGCAGCTACGTTGCCCGAGAAGAAATAGCCTGCGTGGGGCACGATTACAGCGGCTAAGTCACCATAGGTTTCTGGCTCGGGGTGATTGTTGAGGAAGCTGTCCACCTCCTCACTCAAGAGATCTGGATCGCTTTCATAGAATCTGTCCGCTTGAGTGGCAGGCCTGACAATGGCTTCGGGGTGGATTTTGTCGTGAGTCATAGCAGGTATCATCAGCAATATAATGATTAGGAGGAGTGACAACATTCACTTGTATCGGTTAGGGGTAAATCTTCGCTTTCACGGGGATGCGTGAGATCAGTCGTAGTACGGACCACGTCTTGGATGACAAGTCCTGCGAGTGTAAATCCAAAAACTGCGGTGATATGCGACAATGATCCGTTTGCCTTGTCGGCCGACGGCATCTTGTTCTTGAGCAGTTCGTCGGAGAAGACACATTTGAATTTTCGTTTTGGGAACGACCCTTCGTGCTTGAATCGATTGCGCAGGGCACGTGCCAAGGGATCGCCGTGAACTTTCCAGAATTCGCCCACTTGGATGCGTGTCGGATCGAGTTTCAATGCTGCTCCCATCGACGAAAACAGGCGCGCATGGGTCTGGCATGTGCGGAGAATCAACTCGGCTTTATCCTTCAAAGAATCAATGGCGTCAATGACATAATCATAGCTGCCTAAATCGAAGTCCTCCGCTGTTTCTCTATTGAACACCTGATACAAAGCCGTGATCTCTGCGGAGGGATTGATATCTGCCAGTCTTTGTCGGAGGGTGTCCACTTTCACGCAACCGATGGTCTTGTTCGTTGCCATCAGTTGCCTGTTGATATTCGATGCGCAGACCTTATCATTGTCGACAATGGTCAAATGGGTCAGACCTGTGCGGATCAGGCATTCAGCGCACCATGATCCTACACCACCGACACCGAAGATGATCACACGGACCTCTGTGAGTCGTTTCATCGCTGCTTCACCCAGAAGCAACTGGCTCCTGCAAAATTGGTTCTCTTCCATGATTTATTTTTCCCGTTATTACCTTATATATCATAACGAGAAACTTCTTACCATATTGTTAATTTTCCCGATTTTAGAAAAATATCTTGGCTTTTGTTGTTAGTTTTGCAAATTCGTTGTATTTTTGCAACCAAACCGATGAAATGAAAAACATTTTTAATCATAAACGAATACAATACTATGGATTTTTCAATGATTATTGAGCTGCTCATTGTATTGGGAGCTCTGTGGGTGGGTTCACGTTACGGAAGCCTTGCCCTTGGTGCCATTTCAGGCATCGGATTGGCGTTGCTGGTCTTCGGATTCGGATTAAAGCCTGGCTCTCCGCCAACCGACGTGATTTATATCATTATTGCTGCCGTGACCTGTGCTGGCATCATGCAAGCCTCTGGTGGTATGGACTGGTTGATACAGTTAGCTGAGAAAATGCTGCGTAAGCATCCAGATTACATCACTTTCCTTGCACCGATCACCACCTTTTTCCTCACAGTCCTTGTTGGCACCGGCCATGTGGTCTACACCATCATGCCGATTATCTGCGACATTGCCTTGAAGAAAGGCATCCGGCCGGAGCGTCCTTGTGGTGTGGCCTCTATCGCATCACAGGTCGGTATCACTTGCTCTCCTATCGCCGCTGCCGTGGTGGCATTCGTCACCATCTCCAATGCCAATGGTTATGATATCACCATTCCCAAAGTGCTGATGGTTTCCATCCCCGCATGTCTGTGCGGTCTGATCGCTGCTGCAGCAGCTTCCTATCATCGAGGCCTCGATCTCGACAAAGATCCCAAGTTCCAGGCCAAGATCAAGGATCCCGAGCAATATAAATATATCTATGGCAGCAATGCCACAACTCTCGATAAGGAGATTCCCCAATCAGCCAAGAATGCCGTGTTTATTTTCCTCGGTGCTTTGGCTGTCATCGTGTTCTTTGCTATTTTCCAGGATTTGCTGCCTGGCTATGATACGGTGAAAGCGATCAAAGGAGCTGGTGATGTACAGTTGGCTGAAGGCGCCAGCCTCTCAGCTGCAAAATTGGCGGATGCTGGTGTCGTGCTTGATGGTGTGACGGAAAAGAGTACGTCATTGTTGAAGATGAATCTCGTGATTCAGATTGTCATGATCACTGCTGCTGCTCTGATGATCATTTTCTGCAAAGCACAGCCGAAGAAAGCCGTCGCAGGACCGGTGTGGCAGTCTGGCATGGTCGCTGTGGTCGCTATCTATGGTATCGCCTGGTTGGCAGACACCTATTTCTCTAACCACATGACAGAGATGCAGACAATGCTCGAAAGCGTTGTGGAGCAATATCCGTGGTCTATCGCCTTTGTATTCTTCATGGTTTCTGTGCTTATCAATTCTCAGGGCGCGGTTGTCGTGGCCATGCTGCCTCTGGCTTACAAACTTGGCATACCTGGTCCGATACTTCTTGGTGTGCTCCCCTCGGTGTATGGCTACTTCTTCATCCCCAATTACCCCAGTGATATCGCCACCGTGAACTTCGACCGTTCGGGAACGACCGTGATCGGCAAATACTTGCTCAACCACTCGTTTATGATGCCTGGATTGATCTGTGTGACCGTTTCTACGATCGTGGCCTACTTGATTACGTTACTATTCTATTGATGAGAGGTTAATAAAAAAAGCGGTGTGTAAAAACACCGCTTTTTTTATTAGAATGATATCACTGTCAACTGGGGTTATTGTCAAATTTTCCTTTGATGAAATCCTCCACTTCCGACAATTCATCCTCATCAAACCATTCCGCAAGCTTCTCCTTGGATTTCACCTTTACCTCCTCGGGCACATCAACCCAGATTTTATTGATGACATAGACAAGCACCGTGAGGTCGTCGGTCAGCCCTACTATGGGGATGGCATCAGGAAGAGCATCGAAAGGACTGATCAGATAGCCCAATGCGCCAACGATAATAGCCTTGTCCTTTACAGAAACATCCTTGCTCTGCAATGTATAGAACAGCACAAGAGCCGCATAGACCAACTTGGCTCCTGCTCTTTTGGCGATCCTTGATATTTTCTCCACAAATCCTTTAGCAGAGAATTTATCCGAATAAGACATGAAATCGGGTAATTCCATCTTTCTGATTTTTTGAAAACGCGACAAAATTACGCTTTTTTTTGAATTATACCAAATTTAATTTGCAATTAACAACTTTTTGGTGTAACTTCGCATAAAAATGTATGAGATATGGAACAGATTTTAGATGACATGGAACATCGGGTGCGCAAAGTGATCGCTGAGCACCGTGATACCCCAGGATTCCCGAACATCAATGATTATGGCGTCACAGAAGAAGATTTTGATGACTACATGTTTTACAAGCAGGCCATCATAGATGACGTGGACTCTCTCCGCAAGAAATACACCATCTATTCTACGATTTTCATTATACCCTTTGTGGTCATTGCCTTCTTTAAGACGACGGTGACCAATGTCCTCATTGCGCTGGGGTGCGGATTCATTTTATGCGGTATCTATTACATCATCACCATTATTATCAACCGCGTGCGGATGAGCCGTCTCAACAATGAGTCTATCGAGCGATACATCGCCGATGTCATGAAATATCAACAGGGATAGAGGTCGCTCACCTTCACATCTCGCAATTGTTTGAGATAATCTTGCCGGATCCTGAACACTTTCTCCCAATGCGCTGACCTGAACTGCTTGAGGTCTACTGTATCAACGGTCCATCCACCGACCGTCTCCAGCCGATCCACCATCACTCCCAATGTGATGTTGGCGGTATCTTCTGCGGGCATGTAGGCTTTAGTCTTGTCTTTGTCGCCACCCGTTACGTCGATCACGAGTTGGGCTTTCTCAAGCTTGTAAAGTAAACTGGAGACGATGTGAGTGGGTATTCCCGTAGCTGTCTTCAGTTGAAGAGGCGTAGAGGGTTTATCCCCCTGCTCGAACTTCTTGCATATCACGCTCAACAGCAAGGCTGAGAGCATGATGTTGTACTTCTGTCCGATATGGGTGTTGTAAGGCAGGAGTGATAATTGTTCAAGATTTTGATTGGTATAGCAAAGTTGCACCCCAAAGAGGCAGATTGTCCATGACAGTTGCAGCCAGAGCATGAACAACGGGAGAGCGGCGAACGACCCGTAGATGGCATTGTAGCTGGTCACCCAGACTTGGGAGTGAATATAGAAGAGCTGCAGCAACTGCATGGCAACGCCGGCCAGGATTCCAGGCCACAAAGCACTGGTGAACTTAACCTTGGTGTTGGGCATCAGCATATAGACCAGGATGAAAATCAGCGACATGACAACATAAGGCGCCACTTTGATCAACAAACTGATGACCGGAGCAACCAATTCGCCCAATTGACCGGATGTGGTGGTCACAAAGATAGAAACACCTGAAATCAGGACAATCACAATAGGCAGGAGGAAGAAAAAGGCAACATAATCGAGCACCGTTCTCATGATGCCCCTTGATGTCTTCACATTCCAAATGTCATTAAATGTGTTTTCGATATTGCTGATCAGCATGATAACCGTGTAGAGCATCACCAAAAGACCGAAACCGAGGATGATCCCGCTCTTCACGTTCACAAGGTAAGAATTGACGAAACCGATGATCACTTCCGCCACCTGGGGCTGGCTGGACAGTATGTTGCGAAACCAAGTCTCAATATGTATAGAGAAGCCGAATCCTCTGGCAATGGCAAAAACCACAGCCACCATAGGCACAAGGGCCATCATGGTGGAGAAAGACAATGCCGCCGATGACCTCATGATTCTCGTATCAGTGAAAGCCCTGATAGCCAGAAGAATTGTCCTCATCACATTGACGAGGAAGAACATCGGACGGGAGAGTTCTTCCCGTTTGATGTGCCAAATGCCGTATTTGAAGAACCTGATAATGCCCTTGAAGGTCATGACATGATACGTTGAAAACAAAGAAAGAAGCAGACCTCCTGTAAGCCGGGTTCTGTCAACCATGATAGCATGGCGTGCCTGTCATTTATCTACGCCACAAGTCACCCCGTGGCTCCAGCGTTCTACCCTCCATCGGAATGAGTCGGGCGGGCAACCCTCAGACGATGGTATACGCGAACTTGCAGCTCCCAGCGGGCACAGCCCGGTGATCACCCACCGGCTGGTGGTCTCTTACACCACCTTCTCACCCTTACCTGCCGAAGCAGGCGGTTGTTTTCTTCTGCCTGAGCCTGCTGTCACCAACAGCTTCCATTTTCAGAAGTGGGACGCCCTATGCTGCCCGGACTTTCCTCTCGCACCTGAATCAGCGCCAGCGACAAGCCGGAGATCTGCTTCCAGCCTGCAAAGTTATAAAAAAACACTGACGTTACAAAGCAATTTTGGAAGATTAACGCGAAGAAGTCCTAAAATAAAGGCAAAGCGGGGAAAATCGAGGAAGTTC
>OCTW011602639.1_pt1 | contig 37145 bp, 27 predicted proteins | sample 1539671 | NCBI WGS metagenome assembly OCTW01 (sample SAMN02144230, study PRJEB22623) | gut metagenome | biome: sheep rumen | host: Ovis aries | place: New Zealand
GTTGCCTTATCGTCAATTACTCCTGCTTCTTTCTTGATTGCATCTAACTCTTCTGCTGTGATAACGCGTGTACTCTCAACATTGTCAACCGCTCCAGCAATTACAACGAAATCTTCGTCCGGATTAACCAATGCCTTCTTAAGATCAAGAAGAAGGTCTTCCATATTCTCGTATCTCTTGTCTGTACTCTTCATTGTACATTTCAAGATAATCTTCTCAACACTAATTGGAATATCTTCCACATAATGAGATGGTGGAACAATATCAGATTGTAAATGTTGTATTGCAATTGCAACTGTGGTATCACCATCGTATGGCACACGACCGGTAATCATTTCATACATAACAATACCAAGGGAATAGATATCAGTCTGGCAATTAACCATTCCGTTTCTAGCCTGCTCTGGTGATGTGTAATGAACTGAACCCATTACTTCAGCATTTATAGTATTAGAAGATACAGCTTTAGCAATACCAAAGTCTGTAACCTTGACTTTACCCTCCTTAGAAATAATTACATTCTGTGGCTTAATATCTCTGTGAATAATGCCTTTCTCGTGAGCTGCCTGAATACCACGTCCCACTTGTATTGCAATAGATAGAACCTCCTTATAATTAAGGCGTTCTTTTCTCTCAATATATGATTTTAATGTAATACCTTCGATGTATTCCATAATAATGAAATAGAGTCCATCTTCAGAGCCTACATCATAGATATTAACAATATTCGGATGCTCTAATACTGCAGCCGATTGAGCTTCTCTTCTGAATTTTGTGACAAAGCTCATATCTTCTGTAAATTCTTTCTTAAGTACCTTAATAGCAACTTCCCTATTAAGTACATGATCTTTTGCTTTATATACGTCAGACATTCCACCTGCGCCAACAGACTCAAGTATCTCATATCTGTCTTGTAGATACATTCCTTTTTGCAACATCATAAATCTCCATTTCTAATCCTATTCCTGCTTAAATCTCATTCTTTATTCTTCGTAAGGTTCAACAACAATTGCTGAAATATTGTCAAGCCCGCCTTTTCTGTTAGCCAGACTAACAAGCACGCTTGCCTTGGTCTTAGCATCATCGTTGCCTGTAAGTTGAGCAAAAAGCTCATTATCATCAAGCATATTAGTAAGACCATCAGAACAAAGAATAAATTGTTCAAAATTATTATTAGAGACTTCAAAGAAATCAATATTAACATCAGGTTCAACACCTATTGCTCTTGTAATGGCATTTCTCTTAGGATGTCTCTTAGGGTCAAATGTGCCCATTCTGCCACTTCTCATCATTTCCTGGACAAGTGAATGGTCTTTTGTTATCTGACAGATTGTTGAATCATTGGCAACATATAACCTTGAATCACCAACATTTGCAACATACAACTTCTTATCGCTAATAGTGGCACATACAAATGTTGTTCCCATTCCTTTCTTGGCAGGATCCCCAATGGACTCCTCGTATAATACTGTATTTGCTTTTTTGATTGCCTGATCAAGAATAGCAACAGGTTTGCTTTCGTCAGATGTCTCAATCTCAGAAATAGCAGTCATTACCGCCTTTCGAGAAGCATAATCTCCAGCATTATGTCCTCCCATGCCATCTGCAACGATGAAAAGGTTAGGTAGTATTCCTACACTATCACCTGATGCATAGACATAATCCTGATTCTCAGTACGGGTAACTCCCGTATCAGTCAAAGCATAATATCTCATTATAATCCTTCCTTCAACTTCTTTCTTCTAAGCTGTCCACAGGCCCCATCAATATCACGACCCATTTCTCTTCTAATAGTAACATTTATAGCGTTTTTTTCAAGTTTTTTCTTGAATCTTAACACCCCTTCATTACTTGTGGAATTGTAATTTCTCTCACTTATGGGATTTACAGGGATAAGATTAATGTGACAAGGGCAATTACCTATTAATTTAGTGAGATTCTTTGCATCTAAGTCACTGTCATTTACACCTGCAATAAGGGTATATTCATATGTTATTCTTCTACCTGTTGAATTAGCATAGTATTTCATGGCTTCAACAACTTCATTAATATCGTAACTATTAGCAACAGGCATTATCTCTAGCCTCTTCTCCTGGGTTGATGCATGAAGAGAAAGTGCTAGTGTTATTGTAAGTTCCTCTTTTGCCAAATCATATATTCTTGGCACAATTCCACATGTTGATACAGTAATATTTCTCTGGGAAATGTTATATCCGTCCTCATTTGTAAGTAAATCAATAAACTTAACCAGATTATCATAATTATCAAGAGGCTCACCTGTTCCCATTACAACCACATTACTGATTCTCTCATCTACGTCCTTAGATATGGCGTAGATCTGGTCTAGCATCTCAGACGGCTTAAGATTTCTTACAAATCCATCTATGGTGGATGCGCAGAAACGACATCCCATCTTGCATCCTACTTGCGATGATATGCATACGCTTAGCCCATGCTTATACCTCATAAGTACAGATTCAACCATATTACCATCAGACAGGGCGAACAAATACTTTCTTGTACCATCTTCCTTAGATATCTGAATTTCTTTTATTTCAAGACTCACATACTCGGTTGTATCTCTAAGTTTGTTTCTAAAATCTTTAGAGAGATTAGTCATTTCATCATAACTTCTTGCAAGATGAATATGCATCCATTCATATATCTGTTTTGCACGAAACTTCTTCTCGCCAATAGACAACATATACTGCGTTAATTCTTTAATTGTCATAGATTTGATATCTATAGACATTATAATACTCCTACTATTTCATCTTATGAATTTCTCTTCATAACGGCTATATAGAAACCATCCTGCTTCTTATCAGGTAGAAATTGCGTCTCTTCTACAAGTGAGAAATTGCCGTTACTTTCAAGAAATGTCCTTACATTGTCCTGATTCTCAGCCCTGCTTATTGTACAAGTGGAATAGATAAGGGTACCACAGGGCTTTACATAATTTTTGCAAATGTTTAATATATCTTTTTGAAGCAATGAAAGGCTTTCTATGTCTTTCTTATTAATTCTTGATTTAATATCAGGTTTCTTTCCGATTATTCCAAGGCCAGAACAAGGCAGGTCTGCTATGACAATATCAGCTTTATCAATAAGCTTTTCATCAAGAACCCTTGCGTCTTTTATTTCTGCAGTTATATTAGAAAGCCCTGTTCTATCTATATTATCTCTGATAAGATTAACTTTTTCTTCTGATATATCGTATGAGAATACGTGCCCTTTATGTGTCAATTTATCTTCTTTGGCTTTTTCTATATCTTTATCTTCTAAAACATACAAAAGTTCAGCAATATGAAGGCTCTTTCCACCGGGTGCAGCACATACATCTAATACTATATCCCCCGGTTTTACAGATGATTTCTCACCCACCATCATGGAACTTAGGTCCTGAACATAGAAAAGCCCGTCTTTAAATGCATTGAGTTTATTAAGATAATCAACATCTTCTATATAGAAGCCATATTTCACATCTTCTATTGGATGAACCTTTATTCCCTCTTTTTCAAGGGAAGTTTTGAGTTTTTCCGGTGTGCATTTCGTAAGGTTAGTCCTAATTGTTATTAAATTAGTATCAAGAAAGGCAGAGCATATATCACTTGCACATCCATATTCTTCATCAAACTTATCATAAAGCCACTTTGGCATGGAGAATATTTCATTTTCAGTAAGACTTACCTTCTCAAATTCATCCCGAATCATATTTCTTAAGATTCCATTAACGAATCCTTTAAGTCTTGAAGGTGCCTTCTTAGAAGACAGCTTAACATATTCATTAACTGTAGCCGACTCAGGAATAGAGTCCATATATCTAAGTTCATATACCGCCATACGAAGTATATTTCTTATATTAGGATTTAATTTATTGATTTTTGTTGTTGAATATGTAGAAATAATAGCATCAAGCTCAATAAATCTTTCAACGACACCCCTTGATATGCGAGAGATGTAACTTCTCTTGTTCTTCTCAAGATACTGGTATCTTCTAAGAGTATCAGCCAAAGCATCTGTTAGATACTTCCCGTTTTCTAACACATGAGACACTATATCAAAGGCTACTCTTCTAAGGTTTACATTATTATCAGGCATTACAATCCTAGCTCCTCCCCAGGGAGTATCTTATTACCAAGAAGAAATGAGGATATATCCATTCTCTTCTTTCCTTCTAACTGAATCTCCTCAAGACTTAAGATCCCATCCCCTGTTCTCACATAAAGAGACTTCTTATTAACAAAACATACTAAGCCTGTAGTATATTGGGATAAATCTATATCAAGATTAGTAATCTCTCTTTCGCTCACGACACGGCTTTTCCATATCTTTAGATTCTTGCCCTTATATGAAGTATAAGCACTAGGCCATGGATTAAGACCTCTTACATACCTTTCTATCTTAGATGCAGAATCATTCCAATTGATTAATCCAAGACTTTTATTAATCATACCTACATGAGTTGCTTCATTTTCATCTTGTGGAACCGGCGTAATATCCTCTATTCTATCAATTGTTTCAACACAAGCCTGGGCACCAATTGTAGCAAGGTTATCAAATAAGCTTCCTCCAGTCTCAGTGCCATCTAGTTCTACTTCTCTTGTAAGAAGAATGTCTCCATCATCAAGCCCGACTCCCATCTGCATAATTGTGACCCCGGTCTTATCTTCTCCATTAAGAATTGCCCATTGAATCGGCGCCGCCCCTCTGTACTTTGGAAGAAGAGATGCATGAACATTAATGCAACCGTATGTCGGCATTTCTAAGATTTCCTTTGGAAGAATTTGCCCAAATGCAGCTACAACCATAATATCAACGTCATATTTCTTAAGATAATCTATAGAGCTCCGGTCTTTTATTTTCTTAGGCTGATATACTTCTATATCATGTTCTATCGCCCATGATTTCACCGGACTAGGTAAAAGCTTACCACTTCTCCCCCTTGGCTTATCAGGTTGTGTTATAACAAGCTCTATATCGTGACCTGCTTTATTCAGTTCATCTAATGTAAACACTGCAAAATCCGGTGTTCCCATAAATATTATCTTCATATATTTTCATCCTGCTCTTCATATGTTACTTCCATCAAGTCTCCTTCTACGATTTCTGTATACACATGTCCATCTAAGTGGTCTATCTCGTGTAAGAGCGCCCTTGCCAGAAGCTCCTCTCCCTCTATCTCAAATTCTTCCATCTTCTCGTTGAATGCTTTAACCTTGACATGATTAGGTCTTGTTACAATACCAACCTTGCCCGGCACGCTAAGACAGCCTTCCTGTCCTCTTTGCTCTCCGCTAGTCTCAATAACTTCTGGATTGACGAGAATTATTGGACCTTCTCCCACATCCACAACGGCAATTCGTCTAAGTACACCTACCTGTGGTGCAGCAAGGCCTACGCCGTCGGCATCATGCATAGTTTCGAGCATATCCTCTATTAATTCTTCCAATCTTGGAGTGATTTCTTTGACGACTCTGCATTTCTTATTAAGTATTTCGTCACCCTCTACTCTAATTTGTCTTATAGCCATTTTGTTCTCCTTATATAATATATATCCGAATCTATAGGTCTAAGTACCTCTTCTCGACTTAAAAATGTCTTCGAAGAGGTCTTAGACCTATAGATTTTGCCTACTTACTATTATCTAAGTACCTCTTATATCATATTAACCGGGTCGAAGTCGAAGAATACATACGTCTTACTGTAGTCATTATTATCTAACAGGTACTTCTCTACCACATCTTTTATTTCTACAAGGAAGTCATAATCCTTGTCTTTAATATATATAATCTTCCTGTATATATCATTAATCTTCTTAATTGCTGCATCTTGCGGTCCAAGTAGCTTCACATTATCAAATCTACTCTTTATAAGTTCTGCTATGGCACCAGACTGCCCCTCTGACTGTTTCTCATCTTCTGATTGTATAAGCATAAGAAGCATATGAGATATGGGAGGATAGTTCATAAGTTCTCTATATACAATCTCTTTATTGTAGAATTCTTCATAATCCTGGTTACTTGATGCTATTATACTGTAATTATCCGGTTCATAAGTCTGTATTATTGCATTTCCTTTCTTGTCACCGCGTCCAGCCCTTCCCACAGCCTGAGTAAGAAGCTGAAATGTCCTCTCCCCACTTCTGTAATCTGGAATATTAAGAGACATATCTGCAGCCAAAGCCCCTACAAGTGTCACATTGAAAAAATCATGACCTTTTACAATCATCTGTGTCCCGACTAAGATATCTGCCTCTCTATTGGCGAATTTCTCTAATATAGCTTCATGACCGGATTTTCCCTTAGTTGTATCCATATCCATTCGAAGGACATTTGCATTGGGGAATTCTAAAGATACAAGTTCTTCTACCTTCTCGGTTCCTATATTAAAGCCTCCTATTCTTTTAGAGCCACACTCAGGACAGACATTCGGCTTATCTATAGTATATCCGCAATAATGACAATGCATCCTATTATCCCTATGAAGACTTAGGGATACATCACAATGAGGACATTTAAGAGTTTTACCACATTCTCTACAGCTTAGGCATCCAAGCATCCCACGCCGGTTAATAAAAAGCATAACCTGTTCATGACGACTAAGCCTATCTTCAATTAAATCATGTAGCCTTCTGCTTATAATAGATGTATTGCCACTTCGAAGTTCATTTCGCATATCAACAATTTCACAATCAGCAAGAGCCTTATCACTTACACGGCTCATAAGCTTAAGCAGCCTATATTCTCCCCGAAGCGCCTTCATGTAACTATCAATGGAGGGTGTTGCCGAACCAAGGACTACGCTGGCACCGGCTAGCCTTGCCCTCTCTATAGCAGTTTGAACCGCATGATACTTAGGTACATTATCGGATTTGTAGGTTGACTCATGCTCTTCATCTATTACAATAAGACCTAAGTCGCAAAATGGTGTAAACAGAGCGGAACGAGGTCCTACAATTATCTTGATATCACCATTTCTCGCTCTCTTAAACTGGTCAAATCGTTCGGCTTTGCTCATTCTGGAATTGAGAATAGATACCTTGTCCCCGAATCTATTATAGAAACGCATAACTGTCTGATATGTTAATGCGATTTCAGGTATCAGCACAATAGCGCTTTTATTACACGACAAGACATATTCTATCATTTCCATATAACATACAGTCTTACCAGAGCCTGTGACCCCATACAATAGATAAGTGCCGAAATCACCGGCACTGTAGTCACTTTTAAATCTGTTACATATTAAGAGTTGTTCTTCATTTAGCTCAAATTTCTTCTCATTTTGCTTAAAATGTGTAACAGGATTTCTATATGTATTTTCAATTCTTATAGTAACAAAGGAATTCTTTTCAAAATCTCTTATAGTATTAGCGCTAATATTAAGCTTCTTTGTAATTACTTCCCATGGAATCTCATCATCTTCCATAAGTGCAAGAAAAAGCCTCTCTTTACTTATACTATGACGACTTCTGCTTATAAGCGTATTATATTCATCTATTAATTCCTGCTTTGTAAGATTAAGAACTACAGTCTTTTTTTCAATGGGCTTACTCTTTTCCTTTATGGGAAGAACAGTTTTAAGAGCCTGGTTCATGGTGGAACCGTAATTTCTCTTCATCCATCCGGCAAGCTTAATTAACTGTCCATCAATGCTGGTGGAATTATCAACAATTCTTATTACTTCCTTTAACTTAGACTTGTCATACAAAGGTTTTTCAGATAATCCAACTACATAACCTGTTATCTCTATATTTCCTCTGCCAAAGGGTATAACAACCTGCATTCCCTCCATAAGGATATTGGATAACTTATCCGGTATCTTGTATTGAAATGTTTTATCAAGTTTTTCATGTGATATATCAACTACTACATCGCAATAATCCATATAATCTCCAGAATCTATCCTATTAAAGGGTTATTTTAAAGGGTTATTTTCCTGCCATCCCTAGAAGACAATTCCTTGTGAAATTCACTAATACCCTTAGCCAAATCTCTAACCACTTCTCTTTCGTCTAAATGGTGCTTCTTTCCATTAATTATCTGATAATCCTCGTGTCCTTTTCCTGCAAGTACTATAAGGTCGCCCTTCTTAGCATTTAGCATAGCATATCCTATAGCTTCTATTCTATCTTCTATAACTATGAATTTATCAAGCTTAATATCAATATTTCTTATATGACGCAGCACTTCCTCTTCGGATAAATCATTCATATCTTCGCAGTCTTCTCCATTAAGTCCCATGGAAAACCCTGCAAGTATATCCCTAATGATTGAATAAGGCTCCTCATCTCTTGGATTATCGGATGTAATAATAGAATAATCCGCATATCTTGCAGCTACAGAACCCATGGTATAACGTCTGCCCTTAGCCCTATTGCCACCGGCTCCAAATAATACAACAAGCCTCTTGGGATTATACTCTCTAAGACTTTCAAGAAGCGCCTTAAGACTCATGGCATTATGAGCATAATCAATCATAAGTGTATACTCACCAGGAACATCTAGCATCTCTATTCTACCCTTTACTTTAGCATTCTCTATAGCCTGTCTTGTTATATCAATATCAACTCCAAGCCTGTTACAGATTGCAATGGCACACAAAGAATTATAGGCACTAAATCTTCCAGGCATATTAACTTTAACATGGAAGCTCTGACTACCTTTCACTTTGTAATTTACTGAGAGATTGCCCTTATCATTAATAAGCTTCAGATCATATGCTATCAAGTCATTATTATCGTTAAAGCCATATGTTAACATATCACATTTTGTACGATTAATAATGTAATCAGCATGTAAGTCATCACCATTTATTATGGCATAACGACATCTATCAAAAAGCATACTCTTGCATTCTAAGTAATTCTCAAAATCAGGATGTTCATTGGGACCTATATGGTCTTTGGAAATGTTGGTAAAAATCCCGATTTCAAAAGTAAATCCATCTACTCTTCTTCTAAGAAATGCCTGTGAAGAAACTTCCATCACGCATACATCTACACCCTTATCAACCATTTTTGCAAAATGCTCTTGAAGAAGAATAGGTCCCGGAGTTGTATTAACAGAAGGAATATGAATATCTGCATATGTAATCTCTATTGTACCCACAAGTCCTACACTAAAACCTGCATGCTCAAGTACAGACTTAACCATATATGTGGTCGTTGTCTTGCCCTTAGTTCCAGTAACTCCAATTACTTTAATCTTATCAGCAGGATTGTCATAATACTCTGCCGCAATAATACAAAGAGCTTCTTCCGTATTATCTACTCCAATTATTGTAGCTCTCGTCTTGTTATTCTCTAAATACTCAATAGCGCTTTTATTATTCTTATCAATTACAATTGCTTTAGCGCCTTTTTCTATAATTTCATGCAAATGCTCATGGGAATCATATGCAGAACCCTTAATACAAACAAAAAGGCAGTCGTCTACTACCTTTCTTGTATCTTCAACCAGTTCACTTATCTTGCCAAATGTTCTGCCTTTAATTAATTCATAATTTAATTTTCTTATTAGCTTGTTAAGACTCTTAATATTATTCATTAATTTCACCCCACATCGCTACTTCCCTTTGGGAGAATATTTTTCCTCACAATATTGACAGCGATATAATTTCAAATCCTCATCACATAATACAAAAACCTGATCCAATCCCTGTTCAATACTCGTAATACATCTTGGATTTCTGCACTTTATTACATTTTTAATCTTCTTGGGAAGTCTAAGTATTTTCTTATCAACAATTTTGTCCTTGTGTATTACATTGACAGTAATACTGTGATCAATATAACCTAATATATCAAGGTCTATAGCATCCAGGTCGCATTCTAATTTGATAATGTCTTTTCGTCCCATCTTAGAACTTTCCACATTCATTATCATAGCAACTGTACCGCTAAAGTCTTCAAGATGGAGATGGTGATATATCTCCATTGATTGTCCTGCTTTGATATGATCTAATACATATCCTTCGTGAATTCCACTAATATTAAGCATATGTTCCTCCATAAGTTATCCTCTATACAAGTTATGGCGATATCTTCACCCTCATACCAATTCTAACAAAGTCAGAATCAGTGCCATTCTTATATAGACGCCATATTGAGCCTGCTTAAAGTATGCAGCTCTTGGGTCATCATCAACTTCTACCGATATCTCATTTACTCTGGGAAGAGGATGCAGTACTAGCATATCCGATTTTGCCAACTTCATCTTGTCTTCGTCTAAGATATAGAATCCCTTCATACGAAGGTATTCTTCTTCATTGAAGAAACGCTCCTGCTGCACTCTTGTCATATAGAGTATATCAAGACTTGGCATAGCATCTTCAAGTCTCTCTAATTCCTTATATGGAATATTATTTTTCTCAAGTACATCTTCCCTAATATAGTCTGGAACTCTAAGCTCTTTTGGCGAGATAAGGACGAACTTAATACCCTCGTATCTTACAAGGGCATTGATAAGAGAATGAACTGTACGACCGAACTTAAGATCACCACAAAGACCTATTGTCATATTGCCTATCTTACCGTTAAGAGACCTGATAGTAAGAAGATCGGTAAGTGTCTGTGTGGGATGCTCATGTCCTCCGTCACCTGCGTTAATAACAGGAATAAGGGATTTCTTAGAAGCAACAAGCGGCGCTCCTTCTTTTGGATGTCTCATTGCGCATATATTAGCATAACAGGATACTACACGAATAGTATCCGATACCGATTCACCCTTAGCCGCGGAACTGGAATTGGCACTTGCAAAACCAAGCACCTGACCGCCAAGATTAATCATAGCAGCTTCAAAGGAAAGCCTCGTTCTTGTGCTTGGCTCATAAAAGCATGTTGCAAGGGTCTTGCCCTCACAGACCTTACTATATCTATCAGGATTTTTCTCGATATCATTGGCAAGGTCCATAAGGGTCTCTAGTTCTTCTACTGTAAAGTCCATAGGGCTCATAAGATGTCGCATATGTTATCTCCTGTATATATCCTTAATAATGTGTTCTATATCTCAGTTTCCTAACATGATACCATAAAACATATAAAAATAAAACTGATATGACTATTATTTATCGCAGTCCGAACATTGGCATAAGAACAACATTTACAGTCTGTGTATCATATGCGTAAACATCTATTCCTTGGTCATTTTTATATTTTGAAACAAGGTATAACACATACTGAACCTGTCCATTTGCCTTCACTTCACTATAGGACACATTTTCTATCTTATAATCTGTCGCTTTCTCAGCATCTATTACTTCTTGCCACTCACCATCCTTATATACATGAACAAGATATCCTCTATTAATCTTAGAATTAGTAGTGTCATCATTGATTCGGTAGTTAATATCAATATTATTACCACCGTCTCCTCTATCTTCTAGATAAATAGTAGTAGTCTTACCGTTTCGGACAGCATCCTGATTAGTAATTGTTATATACGGATCAGAAGCACTTGAACGATAAGATGCAACCATTGTATTAACAAATAGTTTCTTCTCGTTCTCTGTAAGTCCTCCACTATGACCTACTCCAGTATATGTAATATTACCCTTTGTATAAATGTAATAGTTATTACGGCAATCCTGATTTCTGCCCTGATACATTCTACCACCAGCTAAGTTATACCATATAAGAACATCTCCTTCTTCATCATATTCTAAGTCAAGCTGGTAGTTCTGAGTATGAGTCTGTGCCACATCAAGAGTCTCAGGAATTTCATAAGGGTATTTTGTAATCTGTCCCTCATTAACTGATTGCACTTTGTTTGTTGCAAATGTACTATTCTGCCATACAAGATCTTTTCTATTAAGATTAACAGCCCTATCTAACTTATCTAAGAAAGAATTATTATTTCGATCGTAATTAATAGTACTATAATATAGCATAGAACGAGTAGAATTATCCTGAATAATTCCTGCCGGCTTATTGGTATATATACCGTCTAATGCTCCATCTTTCTTATCATAGTATTCTCTAATTACATTAATTGGAGTATTAAGCCATATTCCCTGATTCACATCATATGTATATTTCCAATTAGGATCAGATTCATTATTGGCAAATACGCCATAAGTATACGTGTATTTATCATATATTGGTGTATTCGCCTTATTATCATTATTCTGCATGAAGTAATCTACATTAGTATCTCCCGCACCTACAGCTTTGTATTCTAGAATAGATGTAAATATCTTGAATATATCGCTTGGTTCAAATGTTAAATTATCGCCACGCAAACTGTAATCCAGATATGAATAATCATTCTTATGTTCTTCGTCTGAATCAGCTTTATAATACTTCCTAAGTTGTCCTGATATATCTCTTAGATAATAACGCACATCTGACTGAATAATAGAATCAGTATTAGAATTATCAGTCATATCCATTATGCCCATGGATGCATCTTCACATAAGTCATGGCTTAAGATAACCGATTTACCGGCTTCTCTGAATTTCTCAAATCCATAGATATAATTCTCATTATTGGTAAATTTGGCCATATCTTGAAAACCAATAATAATCATATCATATTCCATAAGAGCCGATGCCCATTTATCTCTGTCGTTTCCATAGACTTGTTTCCAATAGTCATTATCCATAAAATCTACTTGTATATTAAAGTCTTTCACATACTGTTCGCTATACAAGTTAGACATCTCCTGACTATTGATAAATGTTGCATTAGGTGTAATATTACCATACCAATTATCAAGCTTGAAACGATAATGATTAGCAAAGCAGACAGACAGATTATCGAAACCATTTCCACTCATATTAGGATTAGGATTCATCTGTAACACATTGATTACTGTACGCTCCTTTGCCGGTATTCTTGTATAACCAATTTGGCTAAATCTTATTGAATCATTTCCCTGTTTGTAGATTTCTAACTTCCAAGGAATAAGTCCAACATCTGATGGTGGAAGTATTCTTGTAACAAGATATGTATGGCCATTATAAAGAACTCCATCCGTAACATTGGCTTTACTTGTCTCATCAAATATTATTAGATTGTTAGACTTCTCTGAATCATAACTCTTGGTATCTCCAGTAGCTATTTTTTCTTTCTCATGGTTAATACAGCCTTCAAATATACCATTTCCATTACTATCAGTGTAAAGGTTTACACCATAAGTAGACCTATCATTACCATTTAGGACAAAATGATATTGAAGTACATTATTACCGGCACTATCCATTTGGTTATTAGAATTATTATTATTATATTCAACTGGAAGTCCAGGCATATTACCAACTGTATTAGTAAATGTTGCAGAGAGATTGTCAGATATCATCTCTGATTTTACCTTGTTGGCTTTCTTATTAACATCAACACCATTGGTATATTTGTGTACAGTAGATTTCTCTTGAACATTCATATTGGCAAGTTTATAGATAAATGAACTCTGATCAATCTTATATGCACTAGCATATTCACTCCATCCAGGATAAACCTCCTGCCAATACAAATCGTCAGCAACAATAAGAGGCGCCTGGGTTGAAAAATCAAGTAATTGGTCGTACTTCTTCTTAGTCAAATCATTACCGGAATAACGTAGTCCTACCATATTAGCATCAGAACCATGTTTAGTACCATAGACAGGATTTCTTGTCTTCTGATACCACCATATAAGACCCTGCCAGCTACCTTCGCCTACAATCTCCCTTATGAAATTTCTGGAAAAACCTATATTAAACGTTTTATCTCTTAAGGCTTTTACATTTTTCGTATTATACCATGTGTTATCTCTAAACAGCCCATATTTCCACTTATAGCTGTATCTAGAACTGGAAGAATCCGGTTCAGGCTCCACTTCATCAGTATTAGTTCTTGCACCAGTCCATGAATTGTAATTCTCAGTATTATCCCAATCTTCTATCATGGCTTCATATGCTTCATCAACAGGATACTTATGATATCCATAGGTAGTAATTAAGTCACCTACTGCAGTATAAGATACAGGACAAGGTGTTACTCCATCACCACCAACCTCTGTAGGTAGTGGAATCTGCAGATATGGATCATTATATCCATACTTACCATTAGTCTCATCCTGCTCTTTATTACCAATAAGAACCATATCATAATTCTCATTAACATCTTCATTCTTACCGATAAATTCGTATGTAGGCATGGTTTTCACAGTAATGTCTGCTGTAACATCTGTACCTGTTCCAATAAACCAAGGGAACAAATCCAGATAATATTTAATCCAGGAATCTCTATTATTAGGGTCATAATAGAATTTCTCATTAGGTTGAACCTCTAAGATTGTAAGCTTTCTTGGCTGATTATATGCTTTCGATTCTTTATTAATTGCAGTAAACATCTTAGCAACAGACATACTTGAATCTACGTTAACATTATAAAACGCCGGTTCATTTAATGCTGATTTAACAATTTTGCTGCCGTCAGCAAATCCATAGGTTAGGTGTGAATCATCTGTACCCTCAAAGTTATATACAAAGTGGGATTTGCCAAGGGCATCAACCTCATCATATGTAAAATTCCTATAATTAGATAGTGCTTTTGCAGCATTAAGCTTAGAAGTATATGGTTGTCCTGACATCCAATTATACGCAAGCTTAGCACCCAAGTTATTATATACATCATATAACAACTTTAGATTAGGACAATCTCCATTGCCCGCACCATAACTATTAGCCGTTTTGATTGCATCTTCATCAAACATTATTACCGCTGGAGTCGCACCTGCACCACGCTCAATAATGTAGTTAACTGTCTTAAGTGTTAAATCCTTCGAGCCATTATTAACATTCTTAAACTTTGGACCATCATTAACAGGAGTAGTTGGATCATCTAACGCTTTAGCAATCCTATATCCAGTACTACAATCATGAATAATAATAGCATCCGCTGTATCAATAAGATTCTTCGCCTTATTTGCTTCATACGCATTGCCATCGTCAACCACAAGCTGGGCAGGAGTAACCGTTACAACCTGCGTCTTGTAATTAATAGCACTTGCCTGATACGAATAGTACTTATCCTCAGTCCTAGACATATAGAGTTTAGTACCCACGCTTGACGCTTGTATTTCTTCAGCCGTCGCATTCTCTCTAAATATATCTTCATTATTGTAGTTATTATTAGGTACCCATTTAAAGCCACCTGTTGGCGAATAATAGTATTTGTACGCCTTCTCGCCAACTGCGCCCGAACCAGTACTAGTATATGAGAATTCTCTTACTCCGCCTTGACCATAATCAAGCATTCTTGTACATGGCATACTACCTTCTGGAATATTACCGGCACCTACATGTTGGAATTCACCAACACATGTCCATGTAAACTCTCCACCATTAACTGGGACAAAGCATTGCTTATTGGCGTCAAAATTATAGCTTCCTTTACCGGCACCTACATTAGTAAAATATCCAAATTGAGAATACGCATTTCCAGGATTCTGCTCATCTTGATATGTATCAAGTATCTCCGTAAAACCACCTGTAGGAACAGCACCAATCGAAGCCTTGTCAGAATTATAGATATAATTATCCGTATGTCCTATTAATTCCTTAAGAAGCAAATCATTAACAGTTATAGCACTTGCCTTATATGAATAGTACTTATCCTCAGTCCTAGTCATATAGAGTTTAGCACCAACACTTGACGCTTGTATTTCTTCAGCAGTAGCATTTTCTCTAAATATATCTTCATTATTGTAGTTATTATTAGGTACCCATTTGAAGCCACCTGTTGGAGAATAATAATACCTATACGCCTTCTCACCTACTGCACCCTTGCTAGTAGTGGCATTATATGAGAATTCTCTTTCACCACCTTGACCATAATCAATCATTCTGGTACATGGCATACTACCTTCTGGAATATTACCGGCACCCACATGCTGGAATTCTCCAACACATGTCCATGTAAACTTTCCACCATTAACTGGAACAAAGCATTGCTTATTGGCGTCAAAATTATAGCTTCCTTTACCGGCACCTACATTTGTAAAATATCCAAATTGAGAATATGCATTCCCTGGATTTTGCTCATCTTGATATGTATCTTGTATTTCTGTAAAACCGCCAGCAGGCTCAGCACCAATCGATGCTTTGTCAGAATCAAAAATATAGTTATCCGTATAATTTCCTATTGTAGAAGATGGACTACTAGCGCTCGCAAACGCGCCGGCATAAATCCCTGCAGCTGAAGTTGCCACATCCTTATTTGTCGCACCAATTGATAATAAATTCCTAGGCTCACTACCATTAATAAGATAACCTACAGTTGCCGAATTAACATCAGGCACAATCTCAAGAATTGTATAAGGATTCTCGCTAGTTCCAAGAGTTTTACTAGTATCTTTACTTATATAATCAGGAAGCGGGCTTCCTCCTGATGCCTGAATTACAACAGTTGTCGCCATTCCCAGAACAACACAGGTTATAAGAATCACAACTCCTATCACTATTCTAAATACTTTATTCCTGTTAGATATACTATTCATGCCCTTCTCCTTATACACAAATCTTAATATTATATATCTTTATTGGATTTATGTGCTAAATAAGTCCTATATATTGCTATTATCACAGATTAATCCTTTATTTTATATTCTCATTAGCTTTTACATTCTCTTCTATAGCTCTAATATTATCTGTAGCAATAACTGAATTTCTAATGGCTACTGTATTCTCTGCATCATACTTTCTTTCATTAGCTTCATAATTAATTGTTGCCTTCGCCTTAGCCGGCTTTTTAGCAAGGGACGGATTTGTAATCCTTTTACCCTCCGCATCAAAAAGTTCTATCTTAAAGCTTGTAACAAGACTTGCAAATACCTGAGAATCACCATCCTTAACCCACTCATTATTATCATCTAGATAGTAGTCTTGATAATAAATATTATGGCTACTACCAGAATTATCATAGTATATACTCGTCATAGTATATTCATGAGCAGCACCTTTGCTATATCTATATAAGTCTATTTGACTATCATTAGGCGTCCATATACCAGCATTTGTAATGAGTATATTACTTTCAAGCCTCTTCCATGTCATCTGTGACTCTGTCTGCACATTGACCTCGTTAGTATTAGACTTATATTGTCTCATTGACATACTAAAGAAGGCAGCAATAGCAACGCCAACTATTGCAAATATAGCAATACTTACTATAAGTTCCACTAACGTAAACCCCTTATTAAGTTGTGAGACCTTCTTACAATTATTCAATCTCATACACTCCTGTCTTAGTATATAAATGAATTTCTTTAGTAGAATCGTTGCACTTTATCGTGATATTATCTGCATATACATTAGCATTAGAATCACCTGTGGTTTCATACACAAATGTGCCATCAGCATTAACACTCTTAATTATCGGCGTAAATGAGCCATTCGTTCTGCTAAATGAAATCATTAGCTTATTATTCTCATCAATGGCAATTACATTTTCACTATTCTCTATATGGTAGCTTACTTCTATAGCAGGTGATAATTTCTCAGAATGATTCTCGCTGTCTTTCACATAGTATCTTTGGGAAGCATTATCATATCCAAGGGTAAGATACGCATTTCCCTTAGTCATAGAGTAGTTCATGACGTTATCAAGATATTTAGACACAAGGGTAGCACTAGTCTTAGTCTTCTGATCCTCGCTATTAACAAATGCCACTACTACGGCAGTTGCAAGTATTACAACGATAATCATTATAACTATAAGTTCTACAAGAGAGAAGCCCTTATTATTAAGTTGTCTATTCTTAACCTTATCTCTCATAATTATTCCTTATAAAATGTGTATCATAAAAGACCCTATTGCTTTGTCCAATTTCTATATGTAACATAGTCTTTCATAGTAATATGACCACTATCTTCGTCTTTTCTTCCTGTTCCACCAAGGAGATATCTTGCAGCATTAATTACAAAGTTAGCTGCACAATCTGTACTGTCTGCCCCATCATTGTAGGCTGTTGCAATTAAAGCCTTAGCTGCTTTATCCGGATTAGAAGTTATTGTATTACTAGAACGAACAATTACATCTCCTCCAGCAATAATCATACCTTCAAAATTATCAGCTACTGTCACATCACCTGTTGCAATAATAACATTGACCTTAGCATCAGAATGCTTATTGCCGTCATTATCCTTAGTATTTCTAATGCTATTCTCAAGGGAAGTATTATATGTAACATCTCCATCAACTACAACTGCGCCCTCTCCTGATGGCGACACATATTCTTTTGTTTTAGACAGATTATAAGTCTTATCACCAACTGTCGCTGTCTTAGTTATTAGATTATCAAATAAATCCTTATTCTTAGCTGCCTGAGACAAGGTCGCATACCTCGTAGACAAATTCTTGTTAAGTGTATAATACGCATCCTGATAATATGCCGATTGTTTAGAATATTCCACATTTAAGTCAATTGTAAAATCAGGCTGTGTAATAATATCCGGAATAATTACAGGGTTAGTCTCTGTTGATAGAATATTTCCTGTGAAGTACATTCTAGTCTTATCATTAACATCTTTAGGTAGTTTGATTCCATAAGTAGCATAATAATTGATATTACCAAGTAGTCTTGTGTAATTAGTAAGGGTCGTATGATACAATTGATACCATAAGTTATAAAATGCCTCTGCTGGTATATATGATTTATTCTGCTGTCCTGTAAAGTTATCACCAACAGTCTTAAACTCTAAGAATAGATATACCATTGTTCCACCATTCTCTGTTGCATAGAAGCAAGGCTTTACACTAGGTAAATCTTCATCCTTTGTCACACCTATAGCTCTGGCAAATCCGTTAAGGGACACTCCAATAGTCGGTTCAGCAAGATCAAAATTAACAATATCTGTAGGCTTCACCTCATCTTCTGAGGTGTATCCTTTTGCAGACATAATCTCTTCTATAAGTCTCTTATATTGATCACCTGTCATAGGATTAGTAAGTCCATTAGAATAATTATCCCATCTTACTATCTGGCCATTCTCAACAACAGGCTTAAACTCAGCACCAACTAATGTTGAAGGTACAAGATAAGCTCTCTGATCGGATGTAAGCATCATAGATTGACCTGACACTACGTTATTACTCTCTCTAATACCATCTTTATCTCTAATATATGAGCCGTCTGAATTCTTCTTATATACAGATCCATCTTTACCACGAGAATCAATATAGGCAGAACCTCCAATTACCATAGTATTTAGACCACTCATATCAAGTCCCGCATTAGAGCCTGTTACAAGAATAGAACTAGAATATGAGGGCATATCATCCTTAGCACCCTGTCTTACTTCTGAAGCGTCTATCATTTGTTCTGATATAGCAACCCAGGGATTACCGAACATTATAAGCTTACCCTTAAGAGTACTTCTTGCATTATTACCTAGCACTAAGTCATTCTTGATATAAGAAGAACCTGAATTCATATTGTATGTTGACTTATCAAGCACAATAGAATCAGACCAAAGGGCAAGATCCTGGGTGTCAAGCTTTGAACCTGTTAGCTTAAGATTACCACCACTTATTACATTAGTCTCTTGTGTACCATTGGCTTTAAGATTAACATTTGCATTGTTTATATCAGAACCTTTTCCACCAAGATACGCATTTCCAACAACATTAACAGTTCCGCTTGGTTTAAATGAATCATTAGCTATAAGCCCATAAGTTAAGATATTATCAATGGATGATGCATTCTGGAAGTTAACTGGTGGATACTCTAACACAATATCTGTCTTAATCTCTGATACATAATTATTGGCATCAGTATACTTAACATGTACATTGGTAAGCTTTACGCCTTCTTTTGTCACATTAAAATGTGCATCATCAGCAGACGTCAGAATCTGCGCGCCAACCCCATTATTATACTTGGTCTCCTTAAGATATCCCTCTAAAATGCTTATATTATAATTACCATTCTCGATAGTAAGCTTATTGCGAAGATTGTTCTCGAAGATATCGTCGAAATTCTCCGTCTTCTTCTCGTCATCAAGATTGGCATAATTAGAAAGCGTATCAAGATACGCCTCAGTTGTTGCTTTAGATTCATCAAGAGCTAGTCCTGCTCTTATCTCTTCTAATGCAGATTCAGCATCATAGAAGGCCGTCTGGCCTAACATATCTGCTCTCTTCATGTATACATTAAGAATTACAATTGCAAGGACAACTGTAACAAGAATTGCAACAATTGAAGATACAAGAAGGACAGTAACAAGACTGGATCCTTTTTCACGCTTATTGAGTTGTTGATGTAACCGTTCCAGAAGCTTCACTTTCTCTACTGTCTCCTATACCTTTGTATGCATTAACTGTTACTTTAAATACATGATCTCTAACTTCAACACCCGACAAATCTCTTATACCCATAAGCTGTCCTGCAGGATATGTGGTACCATTAATGTTCTTCTCATAGGAATAATTGTCTCCATGATTAGTATATGTAAGGTTAAGTCGAGCATTTAACACCTTAGTCGAACTCATTGTCTGATACTGCTCTAATTTACTAATATCGCTAAGATCATCAATATTAGTTCTAATGCTTGTTACCACATCAGGATTATCTCCAAGTGGTATCTCACTATCTGCTCTGTTTGGTTCCTTCAAACGAACATTTACAAGATAATTAGCATTACGAGTATTCTTGTCATTATAATGGCAATACTTGAAGAATGGAAAACTCTTATCAGCATCCGTTCCTGTTGTACCAGGCCACTCCTGCTTACACAGATAAACTGTACATTTCTTGCCCTTCTCATTAACAACAGTTATTGTCTCTCTTGCCTGTCGCTTCGTTCCATTATAAAGAGGATTATAGAAAAGATATATACCACGAAGGTCAATTTCTCCTGTTGTATCAGTATATATAATCTGATCCTGGGTTGATACAGTATTAATCTTGGCTCCACTAGGCATAGTGTATATACTTCTTACCTTAACATCAGTTCCGCCCTTATCATTATTACTTATAGTAAGAACAATCTCACGATTGACAGAATCATACACATTCTGCAGAGTATCCTTGTCTCTGTTGCCAAGGAGAATCTCTGCAAGCTGCTCTACTTTACTGTTATCAGTAGTAGCATCTAATTCATAGAAGCCATCATAAGCAGAATTCATGCCATAGATATTAGCCATCTTCTCCGCATTGTAATCAGTAGCTTCATCTTCATCAGCATCGTCTAGATCAGGACTATTCTCTTTCGTTGTAGTCCTTCTAGGATCAAGGATAGCTTCAACCGTATAATCTATACCGTCAGACTCTTGTGTAGTTGTATAAAGATAGGTTCCATCATCCTGCTTAACACTCTCTGCAATAACAGAATCCACATCACGACTTCGTATATCTTCCATTACGTTGGTTGCCGCGAACTTTGCACGTTGCGCCTCTTTTGTCGACTTATTAATTCTTGTTGTTGTAAGAAATGCCATAAGAAATGGCGTTACTATTACAGCAAGAATTGCAACTGCAACAAGAAGCTCAAGAAGAGAGAAACCTTTATTATTACCCTTTTTCTCCATTAACTACTCCTTAATTAATTGAATGGAATATATCTGCTGAACCTCTGCTAACCTCTGGCATTGGTGTACGTCCACTAACAGGGTTATCCTTGTATTGTAATGAATAGAAGTTGACAGTCATGGTTCCAAGCAGATGTCCTGTCTCCTCGTCAAATGTTAATGATACATTCTCTACATTTTTCTTAAGGGGACTTGAGAAAAGTGCTGAGAATAATTGTTTAATACCTATATAACTTACTTCAAATGCGCAATCAACTGGTGTTGCATACAAATCATACTTCTCAGATGAAACCACAGCGTTGCCATTTGAAGCTGTTGAGTTAGTGCTGTTAGTAGAATTGCTCTTACTTGCGTTAGAACTACTTGAGCTACTATTAGAACTACTTGAATTACTGCTTGAGTTACTTTTAGCGCTACTATTAGAACTTGAACTGCTATTAGCACTACTAGAGCTACTATTTGATTTCGAACTACTTGAGCTATTAGCACTACTACTTGTACTATTAGCACTGCTACTTGTACTGTTAGAGCTACTTGAGTTAGATGAACCCTTATTCGTAGCCGTAGCTTTACTTGTCTTATCAGTATTATCAGTTACGAAGTTACTATTATTAACAGATACATCTGTGAATTTAATTCCTGTAGCAACTTCTAATTCAGATAAAGTAACAATCATATCTTCCGGGAATATATCAGCAGGATACTTTGCAAGAATTGACTTAGTATCATTCTCATACTTTACAGTATTCTTCTTATTCTGCTCTTTATTTTTATCCATTTCCTTTAGAGAAGATAATTCCTTATCAAGCTTTTCTACTTCTTTCTGAGTAGTCATAGCACTTGTATATAAAGGTTTGAAAATCCAAAGTCCTGCAATAATAAGAATAAGGACGCTTATTAGATATATTAGTATTTTCTGTGTTTTCTTAGGTATTTTCTCATTAATCTCGTCTTTTAATTGTTCTATCATAATAAACCTCCTTTCTAGTTAGTTGACTCTGTCTTGTATGTACATTTAATAGTTGCCGTATATTGTGTAAGTCCCACATCATTGGTGGTGGACTTAATATCAATGGTATCTGATACATTTACAGAATTAAATGTTCTAAAACTTGATACAAATGCTGCTATAGAAGCCTTGGAATTAGAAGCAACATCAACAGTAACTGCATCAGAATCAGCATCAATGGCTGTTACAACCACATCACTAGGAAGAGCTGATTCCATCTCTCCAAGAAGGTTAAGAAATGCATCATTTGCCACACTCGATAACTTATCAATATTAGCAGCTACATCATAATTAGCCTTTGCCTTCTGGTATTTATCATTTATCTCCTTTGCTTCCTGCAGAGAAGATATCTCGTCATTAATATTATCCTTCCTAATATTGAAGAATACCTTAAGACCAATACCTGCAATTATAAGAACCAAAGCAATAATTGAAGCACCTATAATAACTTTCTTGGCAACTGAGAAGTCATCATCTGCTTTAACAAGGTCTGACTTGTCAAATGATAATCCCTTCTTACCCTTACTGCTCTCAATAACAGTATTATCAGCATTAGCAGCTGATGAAAGGGCTGACAGATATATGCCAAGATTAGCCACGTTATTCTTATTAGCCACATCTCTAAGGACTGTATTATCCGCCAGAACAAGCTCTCTATTAAGCTCATTTGCAAGAAGTGACGGGAAGCCCTTAAGATATGTTGCAAGACCACTGATTATCACCTTGTCGATATCTTCATCGGAATGTTGTGACATATAATAATCAATAAATCGCGTCAAATTACCAATTACATATCTCACCTCTTCTGTAGCAGCATCCTTAATCTCATCTTCTGTATCATCTCCATCAAATCTCTTATAGAAGCATTCTGTACTGCAAGCTTTCTCAAATACTTCATCAAAGGATAGATTGTTACCAAGTAGATTACCTTCCTGCAATGCGAGAAGTGCTTCATCTATTCCAAATGGAATCATTCGTTGTAGCATTATATCTCCGCCCTTAACGATTGTAAGATAAGTACATATCGATTCAACATTTATACTAATTGTCGTTCCTACAGGATAATTCTCTCTTATTACCTTAGCAATTCCATTCTCAACCAGTTCTATATCTGTAAGAGTAAGATTACAGAACTCTGCTAAAGTCTCATATCCCTTGATAATATTCTTAGGTATGGCAAAAAGCTGAGCTCTAACCTGTCCATCCTCATTAATTCCATTATTTCTATATGTAAATTTATAACTATCACCACTATTAGGGAAGAAGGTACCAGCGTTAGTATTGATATACTCTTTAATCTTGCTATCCTTCATCTTAGGCATTACTTCTTCCTTGTTACCTATATTAGTAGCCTGAATAACAAATATTACCTTCTTCGTCTTAATGCCACGTTCTTTAAGACCTTCATCAAGTCTTAGTTTGAATTTCGGATTGCTCTTAACATTACCATTCTCAAATGTGTCCTCTGGTGTTGCAAAATAGAATGCATTGTAGACAACATTTGTGGACTTTCTCTCGGTCTCAACAACTTTGGTAAGATGAGGTCCAATTTCAATGCTTAACACTTTTTCTGCCATTTTCCTTCTCCTTCATTATGCTATGCCAATTATTGACAAGTATGCCTTAATTATATAGTCGCCAAATAATACTGCTATCATTATTCCAGCGGATAGGTATGGTCCCATAGCAAGGACTTTGCCTTCGCCGGATACTTTCATCCTGATTATGTGAATTATTGAGCCAATTATGCAGCCAAGAACAAATGCAAGGAGTATATTCTTCCATCCAAGAAGCAGTCCTGCTGCTGCCATAAGCTTCACATCACCACCGCCAATTGCCCTGCCTTTACTAATTATTAGTATTAGCCAAAGTGGAATGCTTACACATATAAGTCCAATAAGATATACATACCAATTATTTAAATCAAGAAATATATGAACTATTCCAAGAATTAATATAAATATATTGATTCCCAGAGGAATCTCAAATGTACGCCAGTCAATTACTGTAAGAACCAATAATGCCGAGAACAAGAGGCAATATATAAGTGCCTCAATCCAGCTTATTAAATCAAGATTATATATGTCTGCAAATCTTATAAATATCAAGACATACGCTATACCATTTATAGCCTCTACTATTGGATATTGAATTGACACCCTGCTACCACATTTCCTGCATTTACCGCCAAGAAATATATAACTGAATAAAGGAATCAAGTCATACCACTTAAGATTGTATCCACAAGACATGCAATGACTTCTTACAACAACAATAGACTCACCCCTAGGTATACGTATAATACATACATTAAGAAATGAGCCAATTATTATTCCAAGTAGAAATACAAAAACAAAAAATAATAATAAGCCTAACATATCCGGTCCCTATTTGTTCTTATATTGCTCAGCTTGTGAGGGATTTATAAGATTGTAAGTTCTATCGTCACCAATATACACTGCAACTGAATCACCCTGCTTTACGTAATAATATGTAAATGGGGCACCCTTCTCAACAGCATCACCCTCCGCATAAGGCTGTTGGTCCAGCTCAGGTAATGTATCAGAATTTGCAACTACAGGCGTTCCAACTACAATATTAGCTTTGCCGGAAGCCACATCACTTTTCACCTTATCGGCTATTGACTTAGCTGTTTCAATATCATTAGTTCTTCTATTCTCTTCTAAATGTTTGAGACCAATTGGAGTAAATATCGCAAATAATACAACTATTAATGCAATAACAACAATTAATACAATTAGTCCCTTTGATTTTTTCTCATCCTCTCTCATTAACTCATATCACCCTTCTTATTTTTTATATAATTACTTATATTAGCTATACCCTTGTTAAATGCGCAAAAGCATAGCTAGTATAAGCAAATCAAATTATCAAATCACATTCCTTCCACCTGCCGTGCACAGCAGGTGGTTGGAAAATAGGGTTTTGTGATATACGTCGTTAGCCTGCAAAGCAGGGTGACGACAGCATATGCACGAAGTGCATTGCGTTCATTAGTCGTATGGGGAACCACTATATAGTGGGGGATGCCTTATGGCTTGGCTTCATCTCATGAGGTGAAATGTTGCGCTATCCCTTTATTAGACTTTGACAACAGGAACGTTCCTTTGTCATTCCCTTGTCATTAATTTCCGCCACCTGCCGATGATTTAACAGATCCCTTTTCAGCGTTCTTGTAACCAGAAGCTCCACCTTTATTTGTTGTAGAGCCGTCACCTTCAATAGAAAGATTATACGTTGAGTCTCCCTTCACATATACATCACACTCATTTGAACTAGGATGATATACAAATCTAAAGGTAGTAGCATTTTCAACTACATTTCCCTTAACCTCAGGTTGTTTAGCAATAGCAGATGGCAAATATTGGGTTTCATTGCCTTCGCCAGGTTTAGTTCCAGCAACTTCTCTTTCTTGGTCTGTAGTTGCACCTTTTGCGAACTTTCCATCAGCAACATCTGCCAATACTGCTTCAGCAATTGCATTAGCATTCTGTACATCAGTACTTCTTCTTGAAGACTCGATATACTTTGTAAATACTGGAGCAAGAACTGCTACAAGTACTACCATGATAGCAATAACAACGATTAACTCAACAAGAGAGAAACCTTTGTTATTCTTTTGCTTTTTGTTTAATAACTTCATACGCGTTTTCTCCTTTACTTTTTTAATAAATAATTATTTATATTAAAATGCATGCCCTATTCACGCATCTTAATCTCAATATAGTTATACCTAATTGCTAATGATTAACCTACACAAGAACTTCTAATTCATCAGCTAACTGTCTGATTCTTTCTTCACTAAGCTTGGTATAGCGTGCTATTTTAGTGATTGGCATTCCATCCTCAATCATTTCTCTAGCTTGTTCTTCCGCCATTTGTTCTGCTCGCTTTTTACTATCTCTTTCCAGCTCATCAAATTCTTCTTTAAATAACTCTCGTATCATCATATTCATCTTCATATACCTCCTTAGTTCAATGTAGGTATCTCGGTTTTCAGAGAAACTTATCTGCATTATCAAACCGGCTAATTCCTTATCTCGAGGAGATTTTAAAGATTCTGCCCACACTGTGAACTCTTTTATATCGGTACTGCTTGCATTTCTCTTCTGTACTCTAATAGCCCTGAACTCGTCACCTTTTAGCTCTGAGCCGACAACTATTTGCATCTTGATGTCAGCCATACCCTTGATGTAATACACACCCGGGAATTTATTCTCTATCTCATAGCCTCTAGCTTTTATTTCTTTAAATAGATTATTAGGTCTGCTAACTCTTATAAAAGTCAGTGTAACATCATCTATATCAATAACATTTACACCATTTTTCTTAATTGTATCATCATATCCTGAACTTTTGTACTGCGCAGCGTAACTTATTCCTTTCCACACAACATCTATATTCAAGTCTTCTCTTGGATTCTTAAGTTCTATAATGTTATGCTTCTCGAAGAAATAGCCAATAGCATTATCCATTCTATCGCTAGAATCACTTAGCTTATCTATTATCCTAACATCCAACTCTCTAGGCTTGGAGTTCAACTGGTATGCTCTTTCTTCTTCCAGCCTATCTTTGTATTTTCTAAGCGAGAACATCAATCCTGCATACGTTGATGTTTCCCAATCCCTGTTATTATCTCTACTATTCTCCCCTTTATTACTCATCTACTATTATATATCGTACTTCCTTTCGTATTAATCTACTATATCTATCTGCAAGGCTCATAGCATGCCTAATCCCTTATTTTTTAGGGGCATTGATTACCTCTATCGCCCAGTTCATAATCACTCTGTTCGTCTAAGCAAAATCTACACATCTCTATTCTCATTAATTAGTTATGTTACGCTGCCTTCCATAATTGAATTCCTTCTATGCTATGTCATTAAAAGACGCATCAGGCTTCGCCTGAATGCCCAACATTTTGCTTCGCAAAATGTCGCCTTGCGATAAGGGATCCGTCATTTGCTTCGCAAATGCCACCTTACCGCCTATTACATATTCCCCATCTGCTGGTACATTGAAATCATCGGGCTCATTACAGCTGCTATCAGGATTCCAACGAGTGCTGCCATGATTAGGATAATCATAGGTTCTAGTGCTGCCATTACAGTTTCTGTTGTCATCTTAACTTCTTCGTCGTAGTAATCGGCAAGCTTTGTAAGCATTTCTTCAAGTTCACCGGTATTCTCACCAATCTCAACCATATAGTCAACCATTGGTGGATATATGCCTGATTTCTTAAGAGATACCGATAGTGGTATACCACGTGCTACCTCTTCTGCAGTCTTCTTAAGAGCTCTCTTATATACTTCGTTAGACATTGTATCGGCAACAATCTCAATTGCCTCAACTAATGGAAGTCCTGATATTACAAGAGTTGATAATGTTCTTGCGAATAATGAACATGCAGTCTTGGTATTAAGTTTTCCAATAAGAGGGAATTTGAGTGCAAGCTTACCGAAGAACAATTTACCATTATCAGTCTTTTTATACATTCTAATTGCAATAACAATCAGAACAATTACAGCTATGGCAATGTACCAATAGGCAATAAGCCAATCAGACATTGCTATTACCGCCTTAGTAATTCCCGGAAGTTCCATGTCCATTGAGTCGAACATTTCCATATAGCTTGGAACAACCTTAACAAGCATGAATACAGATACAACAACTGATACAATGGCTACGATAATCGGATACATTGCAGCTTTTCTAACCATGCCTTCTGTTCTTGCAGCTTTCTCAAAATGCTCTGACATACGTTCAAATGCTATCTCTAATTTACCAGAAGCTTCACCAGCCTTAACCATACTAACCATGATTTGTGGGAATATCTTCTTTTGACGTCCCATAGCATTTCCAAGGGATTCACCCTTCATAATGTCAGTCTGAACTTCTCTTAAGGCTTTAGCCATGTACTTATTCTCAGTCTGACCTGATAACATATCAAGTGCTGCAATAACAGTTACACCAGATGAAAGCATTGATACAAATTGTCTACAGAATACTGACAAATCTCTTGGCTTAACAAGACGGCCAAATGTAATATTAAGCTCCCTGGTAAGGGCATTAGCTTCTTTTACACTTAATACAACAAGGCCTTCAGCTGTTACTGTTTCTACAGCCATTTGTGGTGTATCAGCTATAACATTTCCCTTTTTCTCTTTTCCATTGGCATCCTGTGCCACATAAGTAAATTCCGGCATCTTTTTCTCCCCAAAGAATATAACTTATCAAAAAATATTAATCTTTCTCATCATGGACTCTTGATCATGGGAAAAGCTTATGGCATCTTCTCCCGATACTGCGCCCTTCATATACAGTTCATATATAGCGTCATCCATTGTAATCATACCTTCCCTCTTGCTTGTCTGGATTGTAGAAGGTATCTGGAATGCTTTCCCTTCTCTAATAAGGTTAGATATTGCAGGATTAGAAAGCATAACCTCAAATGCTGCAACTCTTCCTTTACCACCATCCACAGGAAGAAGCTGTTGTGCAATAACTCCCTGCAGAACTGATGCAAGCTGTACTCGAATCTGTTGCTGCTGGTATGGTGGAAATACGTCTATTATTCTATCAATCGTAGAAGCAGCGGAATTAGTATGCAAAGTTGAGAATACTAAATGTCCTGTCTCTGCCGCAGTAATAGCTGTCTCGATTGTCTCTAAATCTCTCATCTCTCCCACAAGAATTACATCAGGATCTTGTCTTAAGGCAGCTCTTAATGCATTAGCATATGACTTAGAATCATATCCAATCTCACGTTGAAGCACTATTCCCTTACCATGCTTATGCAGATATTCTATTGGATCTTCTAACGTAATAATGGTTTTGGCATAAGTCTTTGCAATCTTACTAATAAGTGCCGCGAGTGTAGTTGACTTACCTGAACCTGTGGCTCCTGTAACAAGTACAAGTCCTCTCTTCTTATCAGCAAGATTAATTACCGACTGTGGCAGACCAATCTTCTCAGCATCCGGCACTTCAAATGATAATATACGAAGAGCCATTGCATAAGTACCACGTTGTCTGAACACATTTAACCTAAGACGGGAGAATCCAGGTACTGAATATGCAAAGTCTAGTTCCCCCATCTCTTCTAGTTCAGTAAGCTGTGATTCATCAAGCATTACTTCTAGAAGCTCGTCAATCTCGAAAGGCTTAAATGCCATGCCCTCCATGGGTATTAATACTCCGTCAACTCGCAACATAACCGGGGATGCCGGTGCAAGATGTATATCTGAACTATTAAGTTTTTTGGCTTCTGTAAGAATCTCTACAAACTTCTGTAGCTTAGGATCAAGCTCTTCTACAGATTGTGTAGAAACCGGTGCAACTATCGGCATGATATTCTCCTAATTCTCAAATGTTATTCTCATTACTTCCTGGAATGAAGTGATACCTTTATCAACTAACTTAAGAGCATTTTCACGAAGAGTTACCATACCCTCTGATACTGCCACATCCTTTATATCGTCAGCTGAGCTTCCTTTATGAATCATTTCTTTGACTCTAGGTGTAACTGTAAGTATCTCGTATACACCAATTCGACCACTATAGCCTGTCTGGCCACATTTATCGCAACCACAAGGCTTATACATCTTGTATGGCTTAGATTCGTCAAGTCCCATAAGATGCTTCTCTTCAATGGAAGCTTCAACTTCTTCCTTACATTCATCACAAAGCCTTCTAACAAGACGCTGTGCAATAACACCGAATATGGAATCTGCAAGTAGGTAGCTGTCAACACCCATATCCATTAGACGACTCATAGCACCTGCTGATGAATTAGTATGAAGCGTAGATACAACAAGGTGTCCTGTAACTGATGCCTGAACAGCAATCTCCGCAGTCTCACCGTCACGAATCTCACCAATCATAATTATGTCCGGATCCTGTCTCAGTATGGAACGAAGGGCTGATGCAAATGTAAGCTCAGCCTTGGTATTAACCTGTACCTGATTGACTCCATAAATGTTGGCTTCTACAGGGTCCTCTACTGTTACAATATTAACATCCTCTGAGTTAAGTTCATTTAACACAGTGTAAAGTGTTGTGGACTTACCAGAACCTGTAGGACCGGTAACAAGAAAGATTCCATTAGGGTTCTTTAATAACCTGTTGAACTTCTCCTCATCCTCTGGTGTAAGTCCCAGGTCTCTCTTGTCTCTGTTAAGGGCTTTCTTCTGCGCAAGACGCATAACGCATTTCTCGCCAAATACAGTGGGAAGCATTGACACACGGACATCATATTCTACATGATCAACCACCATTGACATACGACCATCCTGAGGTTTTCTTTTCTCGGAAATGTCCATTCCAGATACAATCTTGATACGAGCAGTAATAGCATTAGCCATCTCTGTCTCATAGCGAAATCTCTCGTGAAGGACACCATCAATACGAAAGCGAACTCTTATAGCATTCTCTAACGCCTCTATATGAATATCGGAAGCACGCTGTCTTGCAGCCTGCTGCATCATCTGACGAACTAATTGTACAACAGGAGAATTATCCACCTGGTCAGATAATACATCATCTTCTTCCTCTTCTTCTCCAAAATCGCGACGATGTTCAGACTTGAAACGTTCCATAACCTTTCTTGTCTCATCATCTGTATAATATTTATCAAGAGCAGATTCAATCTCGAATCTTGAAGCCACGCAAGGGTCAACCTGAAGATTGGTTACGATAGTAAAATCGTCAAATGCCTTCATGTCCATAGGATCAGCCATTGCGACTTTAACCATATTAATATTATTCTTGGAATAATCTAGAGGAATCATTACAAACTTACGAAGCACTTCACCTGGAATAGTCTTCAGTAATTCCTCATTGATCTTATATTCTTCAAGATGAACTCTTGGAAGTCCTAATTGATTAGATAAAGCATCTGCCACACTTTCCTGTGTAACATAGCCAAGTTGAATTAATTTCTCGCCAAGAAGCATTCCATCAGCTTTTGCTTCCTTTAAGGCGAATTCGATTTGTTCTTCAGTGACTAGCCCCTCATCTAGGAGCATATCCCCCATACGTTTACGTTCTCTTCTCATTTCCCCTCACCATATAACTATATTGTGATGTAATACTATGTTCTGCAAAAGCAAAACTTAGCGCGAAGTAAGCCGGGTTCTGTCTAGAGTGATCATCTATCTGTTACAACTGTCGCCAATTGTCTTAAGCCTCATACCATGAGTAACGACGGGCCGCCGTATCTACCCATATTTGAGTTGCTTCGGATGGGGTTTACAATGCCTTACCTGTTACCAGATAAGCGGTAGTCTCTTACACTGCCATTTCACCTTTTCCATATATACATATGGTAGTATACTTTCTGTTGCACTTTCCTTAGAGTTGCCTCCACCGGACGTTATCCGGCATCCTGCCCTGCGAAGCCCGGACTTTCCTCATATGCTAAAATTCACCAAGTGTGAATCCCATAATGCATACGCGACCACTTTTCGCACTAACATCAACTAATTATATCATAATTCCACATAATATTAAAAATAAAATCATTAATTAAAGCTTTTAAGAAATGGTTTTATTATACTCTATATACTCCTCCGCCAATAAATTCCCTGATAATTGAAGTGTTAGGTACATCGTCACTTGGAAGTGGCATAAAATATTCTAGTAATTTGATTAATCTATGAGCTTCTATATACTCTGGTGACGATGGATCAACTGCATATAATTGTGGCAAAGCATACACTTTCAGAACGGATAATTCATATATCAAAGCGGAATTAATTATAAAGTCTGCATCTTCCTGAAATGTAAATATGTTCTTAGTCTCCCCTCTTCTTACAGAATCCCACATGGCAAGTGTTCCCTGCGCCGATGTTCCACGACTTCTTGAATCCCTTACAATTCGCCTAATAAGCCTTGCATCAGCAGTAGATAAAGGGTTATGTTCATCTATGGAAAGCTGTGTTAATGCGCTTATATAAATCTTGTATTTATTCTCCCTTGGAAGAGAATGTGATAATCTGTCATTAAGACCGTGAATTCCTTCAATTACAAGTACATCATCTTCCCCAAGCTGCATGTATTTGTTGTTATATTCCCGCTTTCCTGTCTTAAAGTTAAATGTGGGAAGAAGAACCCTTTCTCCCTTAAGAAGACTAAGCATATCTTTATTAAACAGTTCAATATCAATACCCTCTACAGCTTCAAAATCTTTCTCGCCGAATTCATCAAGAGGAATCTTGTCTCTGTCAACGTAATAATCATCAAGGGGAATTGGATGAGGACATAATCCAAGACCTCTAAGAACAGTAGAAAGCTTATGAGAAAACGTGGTCTTACCTGATGAGGATGGTCCGGCAATCATAATGAATTTCTTACTTCTGTTCTCGTAAATTGCACGGGCAATATCACTTATCTGCTTCTCCATAAAGGCTTCGTTAATAAGAATGACATCTCTTCCTCTTCCATTAACTATACTGTCATTAAGTGCAGCAACGGAATTAATTCCTATTCTGAGAGACCACTCTGAAGTCAGATTAAGTTCCCTACAAAGCTTCATAGAAGGATTAAATGGTCGAATCTCACTTGTAAATCTTCCAGGAAACTGTACAACGAAACCATCCTGGAATTTCACAATTCTAAAGACTTCTAAGTATCCTGTAGATGGAGCCATATAACCATAGAAATAGTCATAACATTCCCCTAATCTATAGACATTTATATTAGAGCTGGTTCTATATCTTAGAAGAGACTCTTTCTCATACATATGTAAATCATGAAAAATCTTCATAGCTTTCTTAGTCTTCATAACGACTTTCTCGATAGGAAGATTCTCTTCTACAAGTTCATGCATTCTTCTTTCAACTTTGTCAACAAATTCATCTGATGCTTCTACAATTGTCTTCTCTTCATCCTCAGAGCCCTGCCTCACCAACTGGCAGAAATAACCATTGTCAATGGAGCGAAGAACATGCACATCATATTCAAAGTTTCCAAATAAATCATATACAGCCTTCTGCAAAAGCAACACAACACTTCTTCTATAAGTCTTACGCCCATTCTTATTACTGGCAGTATAGAACTTGATTATTCCATCTTCAACAAGAGGACTGTTTAACTCCTTAAGCGAGTTATTATATTCACTTATAATAATTGGATAGTCTTCAGGCTTCTGAAATTCTCTTGCAATATCAATTATTCTGGTACCAGACGGATATTCTTTTGTAACATCCCCTACTGTAATCTTATAACTCTTCTCCATATGTCTTCCCCCCAAAAGTGTATTAAGTGAGCATATCTACAATGTCTCGTATGGATTACACATTTCCTCTTTAAATATCTTAACCTTGTTATTCTTACATTCTTCTCCCAGATAGTAAGCTATGTAATCAATGAATAAATGCTCTAATCCATAATGACCAGCGTCTATAATCGCCATCCCTCTGGCAACGCAGTCAATTCCATCATGGTGTCCAATATCACCGGTAATAAGAACATCGGCTCCTTGCTCCACAGCATTGTCAATCTCGCTTTTGCCAGAGCCTGGACTTATAGCTATCTTCTGTACCTTAGAATCTACATCTCCATACACTCTTACTGCGTCAATACTGAATTTCTTCTTGACTTCAGATGCCAGCTTCTTAAGCTTAATTGGAACAGCAAGATTACCTATTCTTCCTATCCCCTCTTCTCCATGCAGAATATCAAGTGGAAGAGCATCATCCAGTCCTAGCGTCTCCTGCGCAAGAGCTCCCATTCCGTACACATCAAAATTAGTATGGAGGGCATAATATGCAATATCATTCTTAACAAGTGCTATAACTCTTCTTCCAATGAAGTCATCCTGTGCAACTCTTCTCATACCAGAGAAAATAAGAGGATGATGGGTTATTAACATATCCGCCTTTGCTTCGATAGCTTTAGCTACAACCTCGTCCGTTGCATCTAATGCAATGTATATCTTCTTAACTACTTTCCTTTCATCGCCAACAAGAAGTCCTACATTATCCCATTCCATTGCTGCATCAGGCGGTGATTGCTTCTCTAATTTGTCAATTATGTCTTTTACTGTCATAATACCCCCTAATAATAATCTGTTACTCAATTATTATCTTAATTATAATACTGATTTAACATTTTATCTATAGTTTCCATTTCTTTTATTAAAATATTAATCCTCTTATTGTGGGGGGAATTAACCTTCATAGTCTCTATAGCCTTTTCTATAGAATTATAATAAGAGACAAGATACTTTCTATATATCTCGTCTCTCTTCTCTGATAGAACTTCACTATAATAGAATCCCAGATTAATTAACTTAGCATTTAACAATTGTGGACTATATCCTATATATCTTATCTTCCATGCAAAATAGAATTTATCCAAATCAATTGTAGCCACCTCATCATCTATACTATAGCCATTTCTGCTAAGAAAGTCATATAGCTTCATATATTCACTTTGAGGCTGGATAATCACCTGATTAATATCTCTTATAATATCCCTTCCTTCGTCGAATATATGCATCATCACATTTCCGCCCATGCCACATATAGTCAAGGCATCAGTTTCCTTTGTGCGAAGATTTCTAACGCCATCACTAAGACGAGTCTCAATCTCTGATTCCATATTGTATTTAATTATATTGTCTCTTGCTTTATCTAGTGGTCCCTCATTAATATCTAATGCAAGCGCCTTATCAAACACACCACTATCTATAAGATAGATAGGAAGATAAGCGTGGTCACAGCCCACATCACATATTACATTTCCCCTTTCAAGAAGGGACGCCACCATAGACAGTCTCTTAGACAGATTAATCATTAATATCTAACCTCTCAGTCTATGATTCAAGATAATCCCTAAGTTTTCTGCTACGACTTGGATGACGAAGTTTTCTTAAAGCCTTAGCTTCAATCTGTCTTATACGCTCACGAGTTACTGAGAATTCCTTACCAACTTCTTCAAGAGTACGACTCCTTCCATCCTCAAGTCCAAAGCGAAGAATAAGCACTTTCTTCTCGCGCTCTGTAAGAGTCTCTAGCACTTCCTCTAACTGCTCTCTAAGCAAAGTCTGTGTTGCAGCCTCTGCCGGAACCGGCACGTTATCATCCTGAATGAAGTCGCCAAGATGAGAGTCTTCCTCCTCACCAATTGGCGTCTCAAGAGATACAGGCTCCTGACTTATCTTAAGAATCTCTCTAACCTTTTCTACGGAAATACCCATCTCTTCGGCAATTTCTTCCGATGTAGCCTCGCGTCCAAGTTCTTGTAGCAACTGTCTTGACACACGAATAAGCTTATTAATTGTCTCAACCATATGAACCGGAATACGGATTGTACGTGCCTGGTCTGCAATGGCTCTTGTAATGGCCTGTCTAATCCACCATGTAGCATATGTGGAGAATTTGTATCCCTTAGTATAATCGAACTTCTCAACAGCCTTAACAAGACCGAGATTACCTTCCTGAATAAGATCGAGAAATAGCATGCCACGTCCAACATATCTCTTAGCAATACTTACAACAAGACGAAGGTTAGCCCCTGTAAGCTTCTGCTTTGCTTCATTACCAACATCTACAATTACTCTCTTCTCAGCAATTTCTCTTTTCAGTTCTTCTATCTCTTCCTCTGAAAGCGGGCTCTCTGTCCCCTCTTCTGTTCCTTCACGAAGCTTCTTCTGAAGTTCTTTCATCTCTTCATTTGCCTTGATTCCGTCCTCCATCTTCATGGCAAGCTCACGCTCTTCATCAGCAGTAAGAAGCTGAACCTGTCCTATATCCTTAAGATACATTCTTACAGGGTCTTCTGTGCTTACTCCTTCTGCCACAGTAAGGTCTAATGCTTCCTTTGCATCATCTTCGTCAAGATCTAAGTCTTCTTCGCTCTCATCTTCTCTAATAACAGCAACCTGCTTACCCTCAAGATAATCAATTGCTGCTTCTAGAAGATTTGAATCAACTGCATCATTCTTGAAGAATTCCTCTATCTCGTGGAATTCCATTATTCCCTTCTCTTTACCGATGTCTCCAAGCTTCTCTAACTTCTCATAGAACTCAGCTTTGCTTAAAGTATCACCTGATGGAGCGCTGGCACCTTCCAATTCACCAGTATCACCAACTCCGCTAAGACCTCCAACAATATCGCTTATTCCATCGTCATAGTCTTCGTCATTAATATCGTCGATAGAAGCAATATCCTCGTCGAAATTATCAAGGTCTTCTTCAGGAATATCATCTTCTACATTGATTTCGTCGAATTCTTCCTCAAAGTCCTCGTCCTCATCGAAATCTGCGTCTTCATCAAATTCATCATCAAATTCTTCATCAAATTCTTCGTCAAATTCTTCCTCGAATTCTTCCTCTTCATATTCTTCGAGTTCTTCTGCTCCTTCAACCTCTTCGATTATTTCTTCCTTTTTCTTTCTAGCCATAACAATCTCCTTTATTTTTGTTTTGGTGTGTTAATTTAATCTATATTTAATATATGTAAAATGTGCTTTAATTATTAGGAGTTTCATCCCTCTTATAAATGTATTTTAACCATAGGCCCTGTCACAAGAGGTCAATATCACGCAAATTCCTAATATCTTCTTTAATCTTTCTAATCCTTTTTCCTGCTCCAGG
>OCTW013378125.1_pt1 | contig 37145 bp, 27 predicted proteins | sample 1539671 | NCBI WGS metagenome assembly OCTW01 (sample SAMN02144230, study PRJEB22623) | gut metagenome | biome: sheep rumen | host: Ovis aries | place: New Zealand
TGAAAAGCTTGTCGCTTTCCTGAAGGCTGCTACCGCCGAGACCACGACGGATTACATCATGACCAAGGATGTGGATATGAAAGGCGTCACTGTTCCCACCGCCGCCGGCTTCAAAGGCACCTTCGACGGTAAGGGCAAGACCATCAAGAACCTCGCCGCTACGGCTCCGCTCTTCGCGACCCTCGACGGTACCGTGAAGAACGTCACCCTGGAAGGTGCGTTTACGCCTACTGGCGGCACCTTCGGTGTGCTTGCCGGTACGAGCAGCGGTTCAATTGAGGGTGTCACCAATAAGGCGACGGTTACGCTTTCTGCTGAAGATCTTAATGCTGAGACCCTTATTGCTGGTATCGTCGGTAATTCTACCGGAACGATTAAGAATTGCACGAATAGCGGTGCCGTGACTGTTTCTTCCGCTTTATCTTTGGCGAATGTCGCGGTTGCCGGTGTCGTCGCAAAGGCAAGCGGGGCGCTTGAGTCTGTCTATAATAATGGTGATGTGTCGGTGTCGACTTTGTACTGCGTGGCGCGTCCTAGTGCAACGATTGAAGCTAATCCTGTCTTTGCTCCCTGTGTTGGTGGTATCCTGGGCATCGCTGTTTCGGGTACGACAATTACTACGGGCAAGAATACCGGAAAGGTAACATTTATTGCCAGCAAGATTGAGACTTTGAATACTGCCAATGTAGAACGCGTTATGATCGGCGGTGTCGCCGGTGCACCTGCTGGAAATATTACTTCAGTTGATAATGCGGGAGATGTGCTTGTCCAGGCAATTACTTCAGACCGTACTGCTGCTACGAAGGGATTCATCACCTGTGTCGGCGGTATTTCCGGTGGCGATTATTATGCTGGTGCAAGCCAAAGCCTAACAAATATTACCAACTGTACGAATGCGGGTAAGATCACTGTTGATACTGATGCTAATGCTTCCAATTCTGCGATTGGTGGAATTGTTGGCTGGCCTGGTGTTGAAGGTGATACCCAAAACACTTTGACAAAGAATTGTATCAATAAAGGTGCAGTGACGGTAAGTGGTGTTGGTAAGTGCCGTATCGGCGGCATTGCCGGTGGTGCAGGTTCTCTTGAGGCTTGCAAGAACTACGGTACAATCACCTCGAACCTGGTTGGCGCTAGTGGTGGTACTCTTGGTGGTGTTTTAGGCTATTCCGCTAAATTGGTCGTTGGAACTGTTACGAACTGTGAGTCTTACGGAGACGTTATTTGCAATGATACGCTCAATCAGACTTACGTTGGTGCTTTAATCGGTGCCCACGGTTCTCCTAATGACTTTACAACTGATCCGGCTAAGATTGTCGGTGGTATTATCAATTGCAATATTGTTGTAAAAGGTGACCAGAAGTATGTTGGTTTCGCTATGGGACGTTATAATGGTGGTGGAAAATCGGGCCGTTATATGTCTCTTGGTACAGCGGAATCTCCGGTGGTTATCAAGGGCGGCAGTATTAAGCTTGGCGAGACCACGACTGCTTTAACTTCAGAGAATTACAAACCGTTCCTTGCTGGTACGGAGAGAGCTTGTGTTGTTAAAGTTGCGGGCGAAGATGATGTTGTTATCGGCTCCGGCTCTAATTCGGATCGTCGTCCTATCTATGTCAAATGGGAACCTTAATAGTTTAAGCTAAGTTTATAGTTAGGGACCGGCCATTCGCCGGTCCCTTTTTGGTTTGCCCTTCCGTTCCCGCTTCCGGCCTTCGCCATCCACGCTTGGGGGCTGGTCTCCGGCGGGCCAGGACGGCACCGGCGACCCCCGCCTGCCCTTCCGCGCACGGCCCTCGCTTCGCAGGCACCCCCTAGCCGGGGGTGGCATGTCGCCTCATGCCGCCCCATCCCGCCTTCCACCTTCGCCATCCACCAAAACGCCTCTTTTGGTGGATGAACAGCCCTAGCCCTAGTTGGTAGAGGCTCCTTTTTTGTTGCCCTGTTGTATTTTTATTATATTTGTAGGTTATGATAAAAGGAAGCCGTTTACTTTTGTCTTTGCTGTTGTCTATGGTGATACCGATGGCCGCTCAGGCTCAGACAAATCGTCTCCAAGAGACGCTCCAGGCCCAAAAGGAAAAACTGGAGCAGCTCCACATGGATGCACGCGAGCACCTGAATGAGTCGCTGGACAGAAAGGAACGGATTCTCCTGAGCCGTGTAGATACCAACTATATAGGACTTTTGCCGCGTTCGTGGCGGGTATCGGTCCAGTACGGCGCTTCCCATTTCCGGGGACGGATGGTCACGGATGACGCCACGGTCCGCCTCCAGACCAAGTTGACGAGTCGGGTTGCCCTGGGTGTCGGTTACCGTGAGCTCAACCTGAGCTACAACTTCGGGCTGAACTCGAAATACAATACCGAGTTCAATCTGGGCGCCTTCTGGAACCGCATGGGAATTGAGATCAAGATTCACGGCAGCGACCATCTGGATGTTTCATCCCCGGCCTCCGGCAGTTATGCCTTCCTGAACACCGGAGAGCCGGCGGAGCTGCTCTCGATCCTGGTGGATGGCTATTATGCCTTCAATCACCGGCGATTCTCTTATCCGGCCATCCTCTCCCAGTCCAACATCCAGAAAAAGAGTGCGGGCAGTATCCTGGCCGCGGCGGGACTGAGTATCATGGGCTTCGGCCTGCTGGAGGCCAGGGACGGGCTTCCCAGCCGATGGGCGGAATCGCGTTTTTCGCTGGGTTGCGGCTATGGTTATAACTGGTCCATCCAGGAAGGACGCTGCCTGTTGCATGCTTCCGCCATTCCCATGGTGAATCTGCTTGACCGGGGCTTTACCAAGATCGAGGGCAGTTCTTTGGAGGTTACCACCGCTACGCGCCTGTCCCTGATATCGGTGGTGCGGCTGGGTTTTATCTACAACTGGACAGACCGTCTGTATATGTGTTTGTTGGTGACCAACAATCCCATTTTCAAGAATCAGTCTGACAGGTATATTTTGAACAATAGTTTCTTTGGACAATTATCCTTTACGGTCCGTTTATAAGAATCGTTTATGCTTAAAAAAGTGTTTTTTGCAATTGCGGTAGCGAGCCTGCTGTCTGCAGCATGCCGGAAAGAATCTGCTTCCCAGCAGTCTTCTTCGACGGAAGTGCAGGTATCGTTCACGGCTCCCGCGGAACCGGTTGACCCGGAAACCAAATCCCAATTCGGCCCCCAATCCGGCAGCAGCTACTCTGTGCAGTGGGAAGAGGGCGACAAGGTCAGCCTCTCGGTTACATCCGATGCCGGCACGACAGAGCCGGTATCGGTCCGGATCAATCCGGCTCCGGATGGCACTACGATGATGTTCGATGCCACCCTGACCCTCCCTTCGACGGGCTCCTTCACCATTACGGCAACGGCTCCCGCCGGGGTGACTGCGATCCCCGCCCTTCAAATCCCGCTGAGCGCTTCTCCCGATCCTGCGGCCATCTTCGTCAAGGCGGAAACCACGCTGGATGCCCTCCCTACCGGTGATGTGTCCTTGCAGTTCAAACACGTGAACGCCTATGGGAAACTGACGTTGAACAACCTTCCTACGACCAAGGCCGTCCAGTCCGTTGAACTTTCGGGCGATGCCATCGCTCCGCTGATGATCCAAACCACCTCTTCGAAGGATATCCTCTTTGCGACCGCTCCTGCGGAAGTGAGTGGTAAAACCTTGAAGGTCAAGGTGGTAACGGCTGGCGGAGCCTATGAGGCCAGTACGACCTTCCCTTCGGGGAAAGCCTTCCAGGCGGGCAAGGTGGCCTCTTTCTCCGTCGATATGGCCGGCGCGACGGCTGTCACGCCCAAGAGCGTGAGCATCCTGGCCATCGGCAACAGTTTCTCATGGGATGCGATGGAATACCTGTACGGCATCCTCAAGGCTGCGGGCGTGGAAACCGTTGTGCTGGGGAATCTGTATATCGGCGGTTGCACACTGCAGACCCATTCGGGACATTTTGCCAATAATGCCGCCGAATACCAGTATCGGAAAAACACCTCCGGCACATGGACCAGCACGAATTCGTTTAAGCCTTTGTCGGCTCTTGAGGAACGGGAATGGGATTATATTACCATGCAGCAGGCCAGCGGCTCATCGGGCATCGCCAGTACATACGATCCGTATCTGGCGCAGCTGATCTCCATTGTCAAGGAGAAACGTCCCAACGCCAAACTGCTCTGGCACATGACCTGGGCCTATCAGCAGAATTCGACGCATAGCGAATTTCCGAAATACAACAGCGACCAGATGACCATGTACAATGCCATTGTTTCTGCGGTACAAGGCCAGGTCCTTCCGACGAACCAGTTCTCGGGCGTGATTCCGTGCGGAACGGCGGTGCAGAACCTGCGTACCAGTTTCATCGGCGATACGATTACCCGTGACGGTTATCACATGTCCTACGACAAAGGCCGTTTCGTTACGGGCCTTATGTGGGCGCGTCTCCTGACGGGCTCTTCCATCGTGGGAAACACCTATCGTCCATCGGGATACAGCTATACCGGCAAGGTGATGGCGGCGCTGTGGGAATCGGTCGAGAATGCCTTCCGGACTCCGCTGGCGGTTACGCAGTCGCAGTATGCCCCCAAGCCGTACGTCCTTCCGGATGAATTGGTGACCCTGTTCCGGAATGCAGGATACGATCCCGACCAGTACAATGCGCTCCCGTTGACCATTGAACAGAAGGCTTATTACAATTCTACGGGCGGGTCCACGCTTACCAGCGCGGCCAATGGCAGCACGGCCAGCAACCTGGTCCAGTTTGCCGCCACGCAGATTTTTAGCAAATCACAGATTCCGAATGGTTCCGTGATTGTGCTCAAGGACGGCTTCCAGTATCGCCCTGAAGGTTGGAAAACCCTCTCCACCAAAAATGCCGGTTCTGAGCGTCCCGGGAATGTGACCACTTCCATTGTAACGGTGGACGATTCCTGGTGGGCCTCGTGGAACTATCGTGCATTCAACCTGGCCAAGAAGGGGAATCCTGCCCTCTCCGATGCCGGGCAGGAAGAACTCCTGAGTTGCTTCGCGATCTTTGTCCCCAAGAAATAAACGCGATGAGGAAAGGCGTGCGCGCATTGGTTTTGATCCTGACGATGCTGTTCGCGGCATCTTCCTTTCCGTTGTCGGCCCAGATTCATAAAAAGGTGGTCAGGACCGCCGGTTTCGTCCTGGATAGCCTGCAACGGCGGTTCCTGACCAAGGTGGATACGAATTATATTGGCAATTACACCAGGCCGTGGCGTCTGTCCCTCATGCACAATGCCTCCCATTTCCGGAGTCTGGCGTATGTGGAGGATTATTCCTTGTATGTCACGACCAAGATGACGAATCGCCTTTCTTTCGGAATTGGTTATCAGGGACTTGCCTTCAATTTTAACTATCGGCTTGGCTCGAAGCAGAAAATGGAAATGAGTATCCAGGCATACGGCCGGCAGATGGGTGTGGAAATCAAGTTCCACGGCAGCGACCAAATCAACCTGGAAGTTGCCGCAGACGGGCAGGACCCGGTGAGCGTTGATGTCAAGGGGGCGGATCTGTTCTTGTATCTGATGGATGGCTATTATGCCTTTAATCACCGGAAATTTTCGTATCCTGCGGCGCTGTCCCAGTCCAAAGTCCAGAAGCGGAGTGCCGGCAGTATCCTGGCCGGATTCAGTTTCAGTGCGTTGGGCGTCAATTTGGTGGATCCTTCGGATGGCCAGACGGCCTCTTCGTTGGAAGGACGCTTGTCGCTGGGGGTCGGATATGGATATAACTGGGCTTTCCATGGCGGGAAGCTGCTGATTCATGCCTCTTTGATTCCGATGCTGTATCTGTTGGACCGGGATTTGTTCAAGGGAAAGGGCGAGGAGGACTATAAAAAAAAGGATACCGATCGGTATTCCTTTGTCAATCTTTTCCGGCTGGGCCTGTTCTACAATTTTTCAGAACGTCTCTATGCGGGTATCTTGATAACGGAAAACCCCGTTCCGAAACGGGAACACGGCTATTTCACGATGGATAACAGTATCTTTTCCCGCGCCTCCATTACCTGGCGGTTCTGATCATTCGCGGAGAGGAAGGGATTCGAACCCCCGGTACGGTTCCCCGCACACCTGTTTTCGAGACAGGCTCCTTCAACCACTCGGACACCTCTCCTTGGTTGGGATTGCAAAGATAAATAACTTTTTCTGATTTTTGAAAAAAAACTAACCGGTCAGACTTGGGCTTTTATTGAAATTTTTGCTATTTTTGATACAAATCTGAAAGAATGAATATGCAAGTTGAACGTGTAATCTGGCTTGATTGGATGCGGGTGGCGGCCTGCCTGATGGTGATTGTCGTCCACGCCACGGAGCCTTTCTACCTGGGAGGCGATGGATCGCTCATTCTGACGCGGACCGATGCCTTCTGGGCATCGTTCTTCGATAGCTTCGTGCGCGCATGCGTTCCTCTTTTTGTGATTGCGTCCAGTTATCTGCAGTTCCCCCTTCACTATTCCTCGGAAGAATTCTTCCGTCGCCGGGCGGTGCGCATCCTGGTGCCGTTCATCCTGTGGACAGTGGTCTATGCCCTGGTGTGGGGCAGCCCGGTGCAGAATTTCAAGGACCTGTTGCTGAATTTTAACTACGCCGCCGGGCACCTGTGGTTCGTGTATATGCTGGTGGGCGTCTATCTGCTGATGCCGCTGCTTTCTCCCTGGGCCGAACGGGTGGGGCGCACGGAACTGCGCATCTACCTGGGGCTTTGTCTGTTCACCACCGTTATTCCGCTGCTGCGCGACTGGGTTTTCGGGGCGCCGACGGTGGTCTATGGGGTGTCCGGCCTGCCGCGGCAGGCACTCTTCCCCCTGTGGGGCGAGGCCAGTTGGAATGCCTATGGCGTTTTTTACTACCTGAGCGGTTTTGTGGGTTATCTGCTGCTGGGCCTGTATGTGCGCAAGTTCCTGGGAACGTGGTCCTGGCGCAAAACGCTGGCGGTGGCCCTGCCGTGTTTCGCCGCAGGTTTTGCCCTGAGTTTCGGCGGCTTCCTCCGCCGGGTATGGCTTACTTCGGGCGGGGAGTTCCCTGTGGGCGGCCTGGTGGAAAAGGCCGTCTGGTGGGAGACCACCTGGTGCAACGATACCTTGGGCGTGGCCCTGATGGCCATCGCCTGGGTGCTGGTGTTCCGGAAGATACAGGCTTCGGGCGGTTTCTATCGCCGGGTAACGTTGCCGCTTTCGCGCGCGGGATACGGGATGTACCTCTGCCATTTGCTGGTGCTGGTGCCCATTTGCACCTGGGTGCGTGGCTGGCTGGGCAGCGGTGACGCCGGCATCCTGGGCTTCTGGACCACGCCGGCGGAGATTGTCCTTTCGGCTGTGGCCTGCTTTGTGGTGGTGGGAGCCGGCAGCATCGCGCTGCAGCGCATCCCGAAGGTTGGAAAATTTATAATGGGTTGATTATGAATCTCTATACGCAAAAAAAACAGATTCCGGTGCTGCTGCTCACCGGTTACCTTGGCAGCGGGAAGACCACGCTGCTGAACCGAATCCTCGCCAACCGCAAGGGGATCAAGTTCGCGGTGGTGGTGAACGATATCGGCGAAGTGAACATCGATGCCTCCCTCATCGCGAAAGATGGCATCGTGGGGCAGACGGATTCTTCCCTGGTGGCATTGCAGAACGGCTGCATCTGCTGCACGTTGAAGATGGACCTGGCTTCGCAGCTGGCCGACCTGACGCGTTCCGGCCGCTTCGACTACATCGTGGTAGAAGCCAGCGGGATTTGTGAGCCGGCCCCCATCGCGCAGACAATCAGCACGTTGCCGCAAATTGTGCCGGCGTCTATGCTGGGAGCTGTCCCGTACGTGGACAGCATCGTGACGGTGGTGGACGCCCTGCGGATGCGGGACGAGTTCGGCGGCGGCGATGCCCTGGGCCGCGAGGATATCGGCGAGGACGACCTGGAACGCCTGGTCATCGAGCAGATCGAGTTTTGCAACATCGTGCTGCTGAACAAGGCTGCCGAGATTTCCCCGGAGGAACTGGGCAAGCTTACGGGTATTGTCAAGGGCCTGAATCCCGGCGCGAAGGTGTTGCCGTGCAACTACGGGGACATTGATCTGGACGAGATTATCTACACGGGCATGTTCGATTTCGACCGCGTGGTTACGTCGGCCGCCTGGATTGCCGCCATCGAGGGGGAGGACGAAGAGGAAGAGGCCGAGGGCGAGGCCTTGGAATACGGCATCGATACCTTTGTCTATTTTAACCGGAAGCCCTTGGATCTGAACAAGTTCGACTTTATGATTACCCGTCGCTGGCCTGCCGGAATCATCCGAGCAAAGGGGATGTGCTACTTTGCGGACGATCAAGACAAATGCTGGCTTTTCGAGCAGGCGGGCAAGCAGAAAACCCTGCGGGACGCAGGCCTGTGGTATGCCACGATGGATGAGGAAGAGTTGCAGCAGATGATGGAACGCGACCACATCCTGCGGCGCGACTGGGATCCGGTCTATGGCGACCGCATGCAGAAGATTGTGTTTATCGGGCAGCATCTGGACAAGGAGGGCATTACGGCCCTGATGGACAGTTGCCTGGCCTAAAGCTTCCCGGTTTCAGAGAAGAGTTCGCGGAGTACGGCCAGTGACCGGATTTGGATGGCCGATTCCGTATGGTGTTCCAAATAGCGCAGGATGCTCTGCGCTATTTCGTTTCGTGCGCTGCCCGACAAGGGAAGGAGCATGGATTCGCCAAAGGGCGCCTGCAGGAAGGTCCGGAGTTCAGAAAGGTGGCTTTCGGCGTAGGGCGCCATGTCTTCGGCCGTGGGTTGGAAGCCCAGCGTCACCGCCAGTTCCAGCAGGAAACGGATGGGGTAGTTGCTGAAATCGCTCTCCAGGGCGTCCAGCGTAAGGATAGCGCGCTCGCACCAGTCGAACAGTCCGTCCGGATCGGCCCCGTCGCGGATGGTCCGGTACAGGACCTCGCTCATAAAGAGGGTGATGGTGTTTTTCAACAGGTTTCCGCGGATACCGGCCAGCGGATGCCGGACGGTCAGGGAGCGGGCGTGCCACAGGGTGGCCCGCGGGTTTTCGGAAATGACGGCTTCCAGCAGGTTCAGCGGCAGGAAAAGGGCCATTCCGGCCTTGGAGCCGGTCCGCACCAGAAAACTCCGCCGCCCGTATGCGCGGCTCAGGGTATGCAGCACCACCGAGTTCTCTCCGAACTTGGTGTGGTTCAATACGATGAGCTCTGTCGAGTAGGTCATTTCCCGTGCTGTTCCTGTAGCCAGGCGGCCATGGCACGCAGGGCCTTTCCCCGGTGCGAGATGGCGTTTTTTTCTTCTTCTGTGATCTCTGCCAGCGTGAGGGCACCCGTATTGGAAATCGCGCCGGGGAGTTCATCCGGGATAAAGACCGGGTCGTAGCCGAAACCGCCGCAGCCCGCTTTCTCGGTGGCGATGCGGCCTTGCAGCACGCCCTCGAAGACGTGCGTCTGCCCGTCCAGCATGAGGGTGACTACGCTGCGGAAGCGGGCGCGGCGGTCGGTGCAGCCTTCCAACTCGTGCAGCAACTTGTCCATATTCGCTTCGAAATCGTGACCGTCGCCCCCGGCATACCGCGCCGTATAGACGCCCGGCGCCCCGCCCAGGGCATTGACCTCCAGGCCGGTGTCGTCGGCGAAACATCCCGGCACTTCCTTTGCCCGGCTGTACAGGTATTCCGCTTTTTGTAACGAATTTTCTTCCAGTGTGTTGCCCGTTTCGGGAATCTCCTCGGTGATTCCCATATCGGCCGGCGTCACCAGCGTGAACCCCTCGCCCAGAATCTCCTGCGCCTCGCGCAGTTTCCCCCGGTTGCCCGTTGCAAATATCAGTTTCATTTATTGCTTTTTTTCTCTGTCTGCTTGTCCTGCAAAATTACGAAATTTCAGCATAAAATTATTATTTTTGCGGGACGAACAGAGGAGGATATGGGTAAGCGTGTTCTGGTTTTCCTGCTTGTATTGCTGGGTGCGTGCAATCCGGATGTATTTGTGGAGGATTTCCTCCCGGACATCCCGGAAGTGGTGTTCGTGGACGGCAAGGCGCACGTGGAAATGCCGGTAGATGGCTTTGAAGTGGGGGTGGATCCGTATTCTTCAGAATCCCTTATGTTTGTTCAGTATGCCGTCCTGGCTTTTTCCAAAGACTATAAGTTCTCGGTAAGCTGGTCTTATCATGCGGTAGATATCGTGGTCTATTACAATACAAGGAAGCCGATGCATCGGGAGCTTGTCATTAGAAAGAATGGGGTTGTAAAGACCATACCGTTCACCCTCCCCGTGGTGCCGGAATCAAAGTAATGTGATGCGGATTCGGCTGATAATCATAGTTTTGTCTCTTTCGATGGGTATCCTCCCGCTCACGGCGGCCGAGGCGGATACCTCCTCAAAGGCATCCTCGCTGCTACCGGTGGCGGGGTGGCAGACGCGGCATTCGGGGGTCTTTTGCGGGAGCGATTTTCCTTCCAACCAGTTGCTGTCCGCACACGCCCGGGTGGGATTCCGTTTCTCGCCGGAAACGAAGATGGGCGCGCTGAACCCCTATGCGATACAGGGTATCGGGGTGGCCGTGAATACGTTTTTCAATGGGAAAGAGGTGGGAACGCCCATCGCGCTGTATGTTTTCCAATCGGCCCGCATCGCCGCGCTGACGGAGCGGGTGAGCCTGGATTACGAGTGGAACTTCGGCCTTTCGGGCGGATGGGAACCCTATGACCGCCAGACGAATCCGGCGAATACGACCGTCGGCTCCCCGTGGAATGCCTATATCAACCTGGGCCTGTATCTGAACTGGGATCTGAATCCCGGGCTAACCCTGCAGACGGGGGCGGTCTTTAGCCATTTTTCCAACGGTAACACCCGCTATCCCAACAGCGGCGTGAATGCGGCAGGCCTCTCGGTGGGCCTCCTGTGGGATTTGCAGCACGCCCAGGACCCGGCCGCCGTGCGTCGCGCCCGCGAGCTTGCCGATCGTTCGGAGCCCTTCCGCCGCCATCTTACCTGGGACCTTGTCCTATACGGCGCGGTGCGGAAAAAAGGCATTATGATCAATGATGAGGATGCCCTGCTGGTCCCCGGCTCCTTTGGCATTGCGGGCTTGAATATCAATCCATTATATCATTTGAACCGGCATTTTGCAGCGGGTCTTTCGCTGGATGCCCAGTACGACGAAAGCGCCAATATCCAGGACCATATCGCCGGCACCAATCTGTACACAAAGGAAATTGTTTTCTTCCGGCCGCCTTTTAAAGAGCAGTTCTCGGTGGGCGTTTCTGTCCGCGCGGAATTGTCCATGCCCATCTTCTCCATCAACGCCGGTATCGGACGGAATTTCTATTGCTGCGGCCACGACACGGATTCATTTTATCAGATTCTGGCGCTGAAGGCGCACGTGTCACGCCACTTTTTCCTGCATATCGGATATCAGGTTTTCCGTTTCAAGAATCCGAACAACCTGATGTTGGGTATCGGCGCCCGGTTCTAGCGGCGCGCAGGGCTAACTTTCCACCCACAGATAAACCTTGTCGCCCCGGCGGATGATGCCGTCTCCGGGACCCCCGGCGTTGCCATCGGACCGTACCGGGATGGAGCAAATGTCTCCCCGGACGGCCTGGGGGACCGGTGCCAGATCCAGCCGGATTTCCTCCACACGCGTTTCCACCACGCCGGTGGTGGGCCCCATGAACAGAATCTCATCGCCCACGTGCAGGGTGGCTGATTCTACGGTGATTTCGGCCACGCCCAGCTTGCTGTACCAGTTGGTCACTTTCCCGCAATACTCCTTGTGACGGCGGGCCTGGCTGCCATAGACCGCGCTCCATTCGCCCAGCGGCGCGCCCTGGTAATAGCCGTCCCAGAAGCCCCGGTTGAATACATCGGCCAGTTCCTCTTTGAGCGCCGCGCCCAGCTCTGCGGTGAAGGTCCCGTCCGCGACGGCATCGGCCGCCCGCCGGTAGCACTGCGTGGTGCGTTTTACGTATTCCGGATTCCGCGCACGCCCCTCAATTTTGAATACGCGCACGCCGGCAGCGGCTATCTTGTCCAGGAACTCGATGGTACAGAGGTCTTTGGGAGACATGATATACTTGTTGTCCACTTCCAGTTGCGTGCCGGTCTCCAGGTCGGTTACCCGGTAGCCCCGGCGGCAGAGCTGGTAGCATCCGCCCCGGTTGGCCGAGGTTCCGTAGGTGTGCAGGCTCAGGTAGCATTTGCCCGAGATGGCCATGCACAGGGCTCCGTGGACGAACATTTCCAGGCGGACCGGCCGGCCGGAGGGTCCGCAGATGCCTTCTTGCAGGACGGCTTCGTGGATGGCCGCCACCTGCTCCAGCTTCAGTTCGCGCGCCAACACGGCAACCTCGGCAAATCGCGCATAGAACCGAAGCGCCTCTATGTTGCTGATATTCAATTGGGTGGACAGATGTACCTCCAAACCTCGGGCACGGCAGGCCTGCACAACCGCCAGGTCCGATGCAATGACGGCATCCACCCCGCAGCGAGCGGCATCGTCCAGCACCGCCTGCATCGGCCCGATTTCCTCGTCATAAATGACGATGTTGAGGGTCAGGTAGGCCCGCACCCCGGCGTCGTGGCAGATGCGCACGACCTCCGGGAGGTCCTCCTGCGCGAAATTGTTGGCGGAGTGGGACCGCATGTTCAGGTGCCCGACCCCGAAATAGACGGCGTCGGCGCCTCCCTGTATGGCCGCGCGCAGGCATTCGAAATTGCCCGCCGGCGCCATCACTTCCAGTTCCTTCCGCTCCATGGATTATTTCGTACGTCCCACCAGTTTGTCGGCAAAGCGGCGAAGCTGCTCGTAACGGATTCCGTTACAAATCTTTGCCGCATGTTCCAGCGCCAGGTTGTTCAGGCGGAGGATTTCGTATTTGGCGTCTTCGTCCACGCTCAGGTCGGTATAGATATCCTTGACGGTGGCAATCTTCATGACGCGTTCCACCTCGGTTTCCGCCGGCATGGCCAGGGCTTCCAGCAGTTCTTCGCGGGCTTCTCCGGCCTTTTCCAGCGCATGCGTCGTAAGCCAGCATTTTTTGTTGTTCACGATATCTCCGCCGATGGGTTTGCCGAATACGGCCTCGTCGCCGAAGGCATCCAGGTAGTCGTCCGCCACCTGGAAGGCCAGGCCCAGGTTATATCCGTAGGCGTACAATTCCTCGCAGTCGGTCTCGGATGCGCCGGCAATCAGGGCGCCCATCTTGGCCGCGCAGGCAATCAGCACGCCGGTTTTCAGGCCGATCATCTGCATGTATTCGTCCATGGGAACATCGGTCCGGCTTTCGAAATCCATGTCCAGCTGCTGGCCGTCGCACACCTGGGCGGCGGTATCGCTGAAGAGCTTCAGCACCTGCGGGAGCACGTTCGCGGGCGCGCAAGCGATTCTTTTATAGGCATCGATGTTCATCACGTCACCCGACAGGATGGCGGTATCCTCGTTCCACTTTTTCCATACCGTGGGTACGCCGCGCCGCAGGGGAGAACGGTCCATGATGTCATCGTGGATGAGGGTGAAACTGTGGAAAACCTCCAGTGCGGCCGCCGGTTGCAGGATGCTCGGGTCGAAAGCGTCCTTGTACAGGCCGAACGTGGTGAGGCATAGCCGCGGACGGATGCGTTTGCCGCCGATGGCAATCATGTACCGCAGCGGGTCGTATAATCCCACCGGTTCCTTCGTAAATTCAATGTGTTCGAACAGCTCTTTCAGAGCCTGTTCAATGTGTATTTCAGTAATCATATATACTTAAATATCAATCATTCTTTTGTGTAAAGCCGTCCGCTCTCCGCCAGCAGTTCCCGGAGGGTCGAATTGAACGCTGCGGTCGCAGAAGGGTAAGAGAGAACGGAGAGGTCCAGGTGCAGCCGCCAGCGCCAGTGGTGATGCGGGTCGGCCGGTTCGTTGATCCGCTCGTTCCGGTCCGGATTCCGCAGCTCTCCGCTCAGCGCCAGCCAGTCTTGGATGGGGAAAATGGCCAGCATGGAAGGGTAGGCCAGCACCTCGGCCAGCATGCCGCGCACGGTTTCGGGCGAGGGATCCTCGGGGCAGGACATCCGCAGGGTGGCGGTGTCGTGGCTGGAGGTGGCGCAGACGCTCAAGGTGCGGGTGGGACCGTCGTAGCCGCGCATCTTCAAGGAGAGGATTTTCTCGTGCTCCATCACGCCGGGCAGGCAGTCCGGCACCATCCCCAGGTCTTCGCCGCAGGCCAGCATCCCCGTCGCACCCAGCAGTTCGGGGAGTTTCTTTTCGGCATTCCGGTACCAGAACGCGTCGTGCCGATGATAGAAAAAGTCCACGTACAGTTCGTCGAAACGGCGGCGGAGGTCCTCCGGAAGGCTGCGGTATGCCTCCGTCTCCCGCGCGCCGATAAACGGGTGATACCATCCCGCCCGGTGCGGATCTTCCAGGAACAAGCCCGCCGTGGCGGCCGGTTTGCCGGCAGCGACTGCCTGGACACCCTCGTCGCAGGGAACTTGGGAAAATGCTCCTCGGGCCTCCAGGCAGTCGCTGCCGAAGCCCAGCGAATCCAATTCTTCGGCGCTATACGGCAGGGCGGGGTTGAAATGCCCCATCAGGCCGCTCCGACAGGAAAGGGGAATCTCCCAGATGCGGAACCAGCCGATGATATGGTCTATCCGGAACGCGTCGAAATACCGGCTCATGACACGCAGCCGGCTCTTCCACCAGGCGTACCCGTCGGCCTCCATGGCCTCCCAGTTATAGGTGGGGAAGCCCCAGTTCTGGCCGTCGGCGCTGAAATAATCGGGCGGAGCCCCGGCCGAGCTGTCCAGGTTGAACAGTTCCGGATGGAAATGGGCCTCGGCGCTGTCGGCACTCACGCCAATGGGCAGGTCGCCTTTGAAATAGACCCCGTGGGCACGTGCATAACGCACCTCTTCGCTCAATTGCTTATCCAGATGGTACTGCATCCAGACGTAGTATTCGGGCTCCAGACCGTCGCGATGGGCGCAGAATGCCGCATACTCATCCAGCCAGAAGGCGTTTTCGGTGGCAAACTTCCGGCAGGCCGCTCCGGCCAGGTCCCGGGCACCACGGGCCAGGTAGGCCTTTCGGATCCAGGCCATCTTGGCCTTGGCCACACGCGGCCAGTCAATCTCCGGGAGGGCGTTCAGGGCCGTTTGCTCGGCGGTGAAAGCGGCTGTCTTGCGGATGCCCAGGTCCTGCAGGCGCAGGTACAGCGGGTGCAGCGCAAAGGACGAGATGGGACTGTACGGGTAGGAATCCTCCCATTCGCCGCGGCGGGTGGTATCGTTCACCGGAAGCAGCTGGATGATGCATTGGCCGGTAGCCACCGCCCAATCGACCAGCGGCCGCAGGTCGCGGAAATCGCCCATCCCGAAATCGTCGGCGGTGCGCAGCGAGAAAACGGGTACGGCGGTACCGGCGCCGCGGAATCCCGGGCGGTCGAACAGGTCGGCCTGATGCGCTCGCGGGAAGGGACAGCCGGCAATGGGACAGTCTATCCAGGCGTCGTCGCACCGGTGTCCGGCAGGAATGCGGGAGCGATGGTGATGCTGCCATTCCGTCCGCCAGACCAGACCGTCGCGCAGGACCACGTAGGTGTAGTCTTTCAGGGCTTCGGCCGGGCAGTCCGGTATCGAAACGGACCAGATGCCGCCATCCTGCCATGCCATCGGGTACTTCCGTCCTTCCAGCACCACCGCCAGGCTCTCGCCCCATTCCGTCATATATTGAATACGAAAATCCATATTATAGCGTTTGTCCTCCGATAAACTCGCGCATGATGGAAGTGGGCGGAATGGCCTCGATTTCAGAGGGTTGCAGGGCGACGATATAGTCCAGGAACTTCAACAGGCGGATGGCCTCGCCATAGGCGGGCGACGAAGGCAGGATGCGGCGCAGCAGCGGTTCCGCATAGTACTTGAGCATGGGCAGTTCGAACAGCAGGGCCGAATTGAAAATGGCATCGGCATTCTCCTGGAACGGGAAAATGTTGCGAGCCTCGCCACGGCGCACGCTGTGCCAGCGGAGGAGGGTATCCTCTGGGGTGATGCCCCGTACGCGGTTGTCGCGGACAATCCGGCGGAGCAGGCGGTTGTCCGAGGTGGAAATATTGTTGTTCTCGTCGATGTTCAGCGAGGTGAGGGCCGATGCATAAACCCGGAAAACACGGCTCTGGTCCACTTCGGAAACCATTTCCGGATTCAGGGCATGGATGCCCTCCATGATGAGGATATCCCGTTCGCCCAGGTGCATGCGGCTTCCCGTATGGGTCCGTCGGCCGGCTTTGAAATCGAATTTGGGAATGTCCACTTCCTTGCCCGCCAGCAGGTCGTTGATCTGTTGGTTCAGGAAGGGAAGGTCCATGGCGTAGAGCGATTCAAAGTCGTATTCCCCGTCTTCGTCTTTGGGCGTATCCTCCCGGTTCAGGAAGTAGTTGTCCAGTTCGATCACCTTGGGATTCAGGCCCAGGATGCGGCATTGGTTGGCGAGCCGCAGCGACGACGAGGTCTTGCCGCTGGACGAAGGGCCGGCAATGAAGACCACCTTCACTTCGCTGCGCCGGGCGTAGATCTGGTCGGCGATGGCGGCATATTTCCGTTCATGCAGGCACTCGGACAGGTTGATGATGCGGATGGCGTTCCCTTTCAGGATTTGCTCGTTCAGCGTACCGATGCCCACGACGCCCATCACGTCGCACCAGTGGGAATACTCCTCCAGGGTGGCGGCAATTTTCGATTGACGCCGCATCGGTATAACCTTGTTGAAGTTGTTGAGGGAGGGGAGTTGCAGGACAAAACCCTTCGAGAAGGCGCTCAGGTCGAATTTGGTCAATACGCCCGTGGAGGGGACGAGCGGTCCGTGGAAGGTGTCCGACTGGCCGTCCAGGTGATAGATGCTGCACGTGAAGCGGCCCAGGGAACGCTGGAGCTCGGCCTTGAAAGGCTGCATGTTGTCGAGGAAGATTTTCTCTGCGTCCACGGCCCGGATTTTCTCCTTGGTGAAGGGGAGGTCCCGGTCGATGATTTCCTGCATCTTCTCCTTGAGGCGGTCCACGTCGTCATCCGTAAGGAAATAGTTGGGATGATGGCCGTCTTCTCCCGGCGTGCTGTCCTTCAGTTCGCAGTAGATGCCGCTGGGAAGGGCGTGGTCGGCAAAGAACATCTTGTCCGGAAAAACGGCCCGTACGGCGTTCTGGAGCACAAAGCACAGGGAACGGATGTAGCAGCGGCGCCCCTCTTCGTGGGAGTAGCTGATGAATTCCACCGTCCGCGGGAAAATGACCGGATAATCCAGTTCTTTCAGTTTGTGGTCCACCATGGCCGCCAGTACCGGCAGTTGTGCACCGGTCTTGGGCTCTTCCAGGGTGGTCACCCCGATGCTCCGGGATAATGCTTCCAGGGTAGTTCCCGCTTCTACGGAGTACGTCTGTCCGTTGTTGACGCAGGTGATTTGGATTTTCGTCTTCATACGCTACAATAATGCTTTCAAAAAAGGTCCGGTGACGGAATGCGGGTCGGCAGCTACTTCCTCCGGGGTGCCTTGGGAAACAATATAACCGCCCGCCCGGCCTCCGTCGGGTCCCAGGTCTATCAGGTAATCCACGCTTTTGAGCACGTCCAGGTTGTGTTCGATGATGATCACCGTATTCCCCTGGTCCACCAGCCGCTGGAGCACGCCCATCAGCACGTTGATGTCCTCGAAATGCAGGCCCGTGGTGGGCTCGTCCAGGATGTAGAGGGTGTTTCCGGTGGCGGGACGGAAGAGTTCGGCCGCGAGTTTCATGCGTTGGCTTTCACCGCCCGACAGGGTTACCGCGCTCTGCCCCAAGTGCACGTATCCCAGTCCTACATCCACCAGCGCTCCCAGTTTCTGGGCGATTTTGGGGATCGGCCGGAAGAATTCGTACGCCTCGGCGATGGACATTTCCAGCACATCGTTGATGTTTTTGCCCTTGTACCGGACCGCCAGGGTATCTTCCTTGTATCGTTTGCCGCCGCATTCCTCGCAAACCACGTGAACGGACGGCAGGAAATTCATTTCAATGACCTTGATGCCCGCGCCTTTGCATTCCTCGCAGCGTCCGCCGGGAACATTGAACGAGAACCGGCCGGCCTTGAAGCCGCGCACCTTGGCGTCGGGCGTATCCTCGAAGAGGTCGCGGATGTCGCTGAACACGCCGGTAAAGGTGGCCGGATTGCTGCGGGGCGTGCGTCCGATGGGGCTCTGGTCAATTTCAATCAGTTTGTCGATGTTGCCGATACCCACCACCTCCCGATAGGGGAGCGGACGCAGTTTGGCGCGGTAGAATTTATTTTTGAGGATGGGCATGAGGGTCTCGCCGATGAGCGATGACTTTCCGCTGCCGCTCACGCCGGCCACCCCGATCAGGCAGCCCAGCGGAAAATCTACATCCACTTTCTTGAGGTTGTTCCCGGTAGCACCCCGCAGGCCCAGGGTGAGGCCATTGCCCCGGCGCCGGTGAGGCGGAACGGGGATGGTGCGTTTCCCCAACAGGTAGTCCAGTGTAATGGAGGAACCCAGTACACAGTGCTCCAGCACGTCTTTGGCGGGTTTCGTCCCGTCCAGCAGGTTTTTTACCGGGCCATTCAGGCAGATGCGTCCGCCCTCCGCACCGGCCCCGGGACCTACGTCCACCAGCCAGTCGGCGCTGAACATGGTTTCGGCATCGTGCTCCACCACCATGACGGAGTTCCCTTCATCGCGCAGTTCCTTGAGCGAGGCAATCAGTTTGCGGTTGTCGCGCTGGTGCAGGCCGATGCTGGGCTCGTCCAGGATGTAAAGGACGTTCACCAGTTTGGAACCGATCTGGGTCGCCAGGCGGATGCGCTGGCTCTCGCCGCCCGAAAGGGAGGCCGTGGCGCGGTTCAGCGACAGGTAGTCCAGGCCCACGTCCAGCATGAAGCCCACCCGGTCGTTGAGTTCTTTGAGGATGTCGCGGGCGATGCGGCGCTGCCGGTCATTCAGTTTTTCCGGGAGGCCTTCCAGCCACGTTTTCAGCTCGGTCATCTCCCACGAGGCCACCTGGGCGATGGTTTTTCCATCGATCCGGAAACATTCGGTATGCTTGCCCAGCCGGGTTCCGCCGCACACCGGGCAGACCACTTTTTCGTCGATATCTTCCACGATGCCGTCGAAGGAAACCATCTCGGAAAGGTTGCCCTCGCCGATGCGGAAAAGGTCGTCGGAGCCAAAAATGATGTGCGAAATGGCTTCGTCGGGGAGGGCGGCGATGGGATCGTACAGCGAGAAATTGTATTTGCGGGCAATCGCCCGGATAACGTCGAATTTGCGGGTTTCGCGGACCTTCCCCAGCGGGACGATGCCGCCTTCGGCGATGGAAAGGCTGCGGTCGGGGATGAGGGTGTCCAGGTTCACGTCCACAATCATCCCGAGCCCCTTGCAGTGCGGGCAGTAGCCTTCGGGCGAGTTGAACGAGAAGGTGTGCGGCTGCGGTTCCGGCAGGGAAATGCCGCTGACCGGATCGACAAAATGCTTGGAGTAATGCGTCAGTTCTCCGGTTTCCAAATCCATCACGGCCACGGATCCTTTGCCGGCGTTCAGCGCGGTCATGACCGAGTCGCGCACCCGTTTGCCATCGTCCGGCGAGGGCTTGAGTTTATCTACCAGCAGCTCGATGAAATGGGCCTTGTAACGGTCCAGAGCGTCGATTTCGTTGAGGTTATGGAGTTCCCCGTCAATGCGCACCTGGGTATAGCCGCGTTTGCGTAGCTGCTCGAACAGGTCCCGGTAGTGGCCTTTGCGGCCGCGAACCAGCGGAGCCAACAGGTAACATTTGCGTCCCTGGAAGTTGGTCAGGATCAGGTCGATGATCTGCTCGTCGGTGTAGCGTACCATGGCCTGTCCGCTTTCGGGCGAGTAGGCTGTGGAGGCTTTGGCGAACAGCAGGCGCAGGAAGTCGAAGATTTCGGTGATGGTTCCCACCGTGGAACGCGGGTTGTTGCCCGTGGTTTTCTGCTCGATGGCGATGATGGGACTCAGGCCCGTGATGCTTTCCACCTCGGGCTTTTCCAGGATGCCCATGAAGTGCTTGGCATAGGTGCTGAGCGTGTCCATATACCGCCGCTGACCCTCTGCATACAGGGTATCGAAGGCCAGCGACGACTTTCCGCTGCCGCTCAGGCCCGTCACCACCACGAACTTCCCGCGGGGGATATCCACATCCACCCCCTGCAGGTTATGCGCCTTCGCTCCCCGTATTTTAATATATGAGGACATTAATGACAAAGATACGAAAAAAATATGAAAAGTTTTTGCTAACTTGCGGTTGATATGGTTCAAGTATTCCATTGCAATCCGCTGCAGGAGAATGCGTACCTGCTGTGGGACGACACCCGGGAGGGGGTGGTCGTCGATCCGGGCTTTGACGGCGACGCCGAGCTTTCGCGATTCCGTACTTTCCTGAAAGAGAACGACATTCGCCTGAAAGAAATCTGGCTGACCCACGGACATTTCGACCATATCCTGGGCGTGACGGCGCTGGTGCGGGAGAATCCGGTTCCGGTGCGCCTGCATCCGGCCGACCGTCCGCAATTGGAGCGGGCCCGCCTGATGGCGGCGGCCTTCGGCATCGACTTTCCGGGAGCGGGATTCCCTACGGTGGACCTGGCCGACGGAGAGGAACTGCGCGTGGGCGGGATGACCTTCCAAGTGATTACCACGCCCGGCCATACGCCCGGCGGTGTTTCCTTTTATTCTGCCCAGGAGCGGATCCTGCTCACGGGCGACACCTTGTTTGCCGGCAGCATCGGCCGTACGGACCTGCCTGGCGGGGAATATGACGACCTTATCGTCTCCATCATGGACAAGTTGATGGGGCTGGACGGCGACGTGGAAATCCTGCCCGGTCACGGCGGCGTTTCAGACATTGCCACCGAGCGCACGCACAATCCCTTCCTACAGCCCTTCAACGAGCCGGACGACCCGGACCTATCCGTAGAGATTTAGATGATTTTTTCCAGCATCTGCCGGATGGAGCGGAAACTATCCAGTTGGGAGAGAGCCTGACCGGCAGGGTCGCTGACCACCAGGTCGAAGGGACTCCCGGGTAGCTGGACACGGCCGATTTTGAATCGGGCCGGGGTGCATTTTACCATGAACTCCACCGGGAAAGAAGCATCACGCAGCAGCGAGATGCAGAGATCGGCCCGCATATCCCGGAGGCGGGAAATGATTTCCTTCGAGGGTTGACCGAACCAGTTATGCTCCTTTTTCCGGTTGTTATCGTCGGTACCGGTGATGAAAAGATCCCCCTTCATCTTGTGTTCGCTGAAGAAGGCCCGGAGCGCTTGCTGACAGTCTTCGAAGGACGGGTCTGCCGCGTCAAGGATGACGGCGACGGTGCGGACTTCGCCCAGCGGAAGGATGCCCGTGGGTTCGTTGCAGGCATGGCGCCGGAGACTGCGGCGCCGGAAGGAATTTTTCAGAAACTCAAACATGCGGTTCCCCTCCGTTGGCGGCTATGAGTTCGCGGATTTCGGACTTTGCCTCGCGCCAGCGGGGCACATCAATCTTGGTCCCCACCACTTCCACGACTTTGGCGGCGAGGATGGACCCGATTTCACCGCACGTTTTCAGCGGCAGGCCCAGCGAATGGCCATAGAGGAAGCCGGCGGCGTAGGTGTCGCCTGCGCCGGTGGCGTCGATGGCCTTGGCCGGCCAGGGCTCCACGAAAAACTCTTCGTCCCCGCAGCGGACCATGGAGCCGTCTTTGCCCACCTTTACGACAGCGATGTCGCACAGTTGGGAAAGGTCGCGGATGGCCTCGGCGGGACCCTTCCCGGTAAAGGCGCGGGCCTCGGACTCGTTCGCGAATACGATGTTGACGTACCGGTCCACCAGGTTGTGCAGGAAGGCGTCGTTGGATTCCACGACGTTGTAGGAGGCCAGGTCGATGGAAATGAGGCTTCCGGCTTCGTGGGCCATTTGGGCGGCTGTTCGGATAAGCTCCTGGTCCTGAACCAGATAGCCTTCGATGTGGAAATAATCGTACCCCTCAAAATATTCCTGCTTCAGGTCCTCGGCCTGCATCTCCAGGGCGGCGCCCATGTAGTTGGCGAAGGTGCGTTCGGCGTTGGCGCCGGAAATAAACGCCATGCACCGGCCGGAAGATTTGGTGCCGTAGAGCATGGTCGTTTTCACGCCGCTCTGCTCCATGGTACTCTTGAAGAGGCTGCCCAGTTCATCGTTGCCGATCTTGCCGATATAGGCCGACGGCATGCCGAAAATGGAGGTGCAGGTGATGGTGTTTGCGGCCGATCCGCCCGGGACGTATTTCACGCCCAGTTCCTTCAGCGAGGTCCAGATGCGGTCGCCGGTTTCCATGTCGACGTGTTGCATGCTGCCTTTGGGCAGATGGTATTTTTCCAGCAGCGAATCGTCCGGAAGGACGGCCAGGATGTCGGTGAGGGCGTTGCCAATTCCAAGAATAGATTTCATGCGACAATGAGGGGGTTTAGTGGGTAAAACTCTCGGCGGCGTAGCTGGCGCCTCCGCAAAGGATCTGGGTCAAAACCTGGGATTCGTGTGACAGGGTGGCGAAAATGACGGCGGTTTCCATGGGGATGCCGTACAGGCTGGTCAGGGCCAGGCTTACCAGGTAGTGGAAAGCCCCGAAACCGCCCGGTACGGGCACCAGGGAACTCAGGGCGCCTACCACCATGAGGATCAGGGCGTCTCCGGGGCCCAGGCGGACACCTTCCGGCAGCAGATTGTCCACGGCCCAGACAATGGCCTGGCACTGCATCCAGTAGCAGGCCCAGACCAGGACGGTGAGCAGCAGGAAGAGCCAGAGATGTTGCATGCGCAGGCTGTCCCGCAGGCCGGTTCCCATGCCGGCGACGAAGCCCCAGACCTTTCCGCAGAGGGCGCTGCGTTCCCGCAGGCGCCAGACGAGCCAGAGGAGGGCCGCCGCCACCAGGACGGCTCCCGCCAGCATCAGCCCGGTATGGCCGGCATTGCCGGACACCGGGGCCAGGATCCGCTCGCGGAAGAAACCGCCGAAACGGCTCCAGAACAGGCCCAGGAGCACGAGGGTGAGGAGGAACAGGGAAAGCATGTCCCACAGCCGGTCCGCCACCACGGTTCCCAGCGTCTTGTCGTACGAAGCCCGCTTGACCCCATCAGGGCCGGGGAGGGAATGTTTGGTGATGTAGCCGCAGCGGACAAACTCTCCGATGCGCGGCAGGACAAGGTTGGCCAAATAGCTGATATTGATTGCATTTACGACCGGCAGGAGCCGGAGGGACGGGTCGATGGGGCGCAGCAGCATCTGCCAGCGGAGCGCGCGTAGCAGGAAGGCCAGGGCACCCACCGCCATCGCCAGCAGCACAAAGCCCCAGCGGCACGCGCCCAGGGCGGCCAGCAGGTCGGCCCATTTCACGCCCCGGAACGAAACGTACAGCAGCGCGGCCGCCACGGCGAGCGACAGCAGGTATTTCAACCAGGGAGTGCGGGGGCGTGTTTCCATAGGCTATTTCAGCACCAGTTCCACCGGGCAGTGGTCCGATCCGAAAATCTCGTTGTGGATGTCGGCCGATGCGATACGCCCCTTCAGGGCATCGCTCACCAGAAAGTAGTCGATGCGCCAGCCGGCGTTGTTCTCGCGGGCGCGGAAGCGGTACGACCACCAGGAATATTTCACCTCGTCGGGGTGCAGGGCCCGCCAGGTATCGGTAAACCCGGTTTCCAGCAGGATCGAGAACTTTTCGCGTTCCTCGTCGGTAAAACCGGCGTTGCGGCGGTTCGCGGCGGGGTTCTTGATGTCGATTTCGCGGTGGGCGACGTTCAGGTCGCCGCATACCACCACGCCCTTGCGGGCGGCGAGGCCGTTCAGATAGGCCCGGAAATCATCTTCCCAGCGCATCCGGTAGTCCAGGCGGCGCAGGCCGTCCTGGCTGTTGGGAACGTACACGCATACCAGGAAGAAATCTTCCATTTCCAGGGTGATCACGCGACCCTCGTGGTCGTGTTCGTCGATGCCGATGCCGTAGGTGACGTTCAGGGGCAGGTGGCGGCTGTAGATGGCCGTTCCGGAGTAGCCCTTTTTGTCGGCCGAGTTCCAATAGGAGGTGTAGCCGGGGAACTCTAGATCCAGCTGGCCCGGCTGCATCTTGGTCTCCTGCAGGCAGAAGAAATCGGCGTCCAAGTCTACGAAAATGTCCGCAAACCCTTTGCCGGCCACGGCCCGCAGGCCATTGACATTCCAGGATATGAATTTCATCTTATTCGAGGTTCCAGGTGGTGCCTTCCTTGCCGTCTTTCACGGTGATGCCGTATTGGGCCAGCAGGTCGCGGATGCGGTCGCTCTCGGCCCAGTTTTTCTCTGCACGGGCCTTGCGGCGGTCTTCCAGCACGATTTCCATGACGCCTTCCAGGGCTTTTTCGGCCTTGCCCGAGCCGCCGGCGGCTTCCTCGTCCACCAGCCCCAGCACGCCGCCTACGATTTCATCGAACAGCTTTGCCAGCGCGGCCTTGTCGGCCTCGGAGAGGTTGCCCGCGTTGATGAGTTTCACTGCCTCAAACAGGTGGGCGATGGCCATCGGCGTATTCAAATCATCGCACAGGGCGTCTAGGACAGCTTCCCGGATGGCTGCAACGGCGGGAGAAGGCTCCCTTCCTGGAGCATTTTCCCGGACAGGGTCGCAAAGCGACGCGGAAGGAAGGGAGCCTTCTCCCGCCGCCCCTATCGAGGCTTTTAGCTCCCGCCATGCGGCCATCAGCCGTTTATACCCTTTTTCGGACGCCTGCAACGCCTCGTTGCTGAAATCCAGCGTCCCGCGGTAATGTGCCTGCAGGATGAAGAAACGGACCGTCATGGGCGTGTAGGCCTGGTCCAGCTTGGGATGATCCCCGCTGAACAGCTGCGGCAGGGTAATGAAATTCCCCAGACTCTTGCCCATTTTCTGGCCATTGATGGTAATCATGTTGTTGTGTACCCAGTAGTGCACGCCCTGCGTGTGGCGCGAAGCAACGTTCTGGGCAATCTCGCATTCGTGGTGCGGGAACATCAGGTCCATGCCACCGCCGTGGATGTCAAATTCCCGGCCGAGGTATTTCTCGCCCATCACCGAGCACTCCAGGTGCCAGCCCGGGAACCCTTCGCTCCAGGGAGAGGGCCACTTCATGATGTGCTGCGGCTCGGCCTTTTTCCAAAGGGCAAAGTCGTAAGGGGCGCGTTTGTCGCTCTGGCCGTCCAGCGTACGGGTACCCTCCAGGGTGTCGTCCAGTGTCCGGCCCGAAAGGATGCCGTATCGGTGCTCCTGGTTGTATTTTTCCACATCGAAATACACGCTGCCGTTGCTGATGTAGGCATATCCGGCATCCAGGATGGTCTTGATGGTCTCGATCTGTTCGATGATGTGGCCCGATGCGCGCGGTTCGATGGACGGCGGCGCCACGTTCAGCATCCGCATGGCCTCATGGTAGCGGTTGGTATAGGTCTGTACCACCTCCATGGGTTCCAGCTGCTCCAGTCGTGCCTTCTTGGCAATCTTGTCCTCGCCTTCATCGGCATCGTGCTCCAAATGACCCACATCCGTAATATTCCGCACATAGCGGACCTTGTAGCCCAGATACTTGAGCAGTTTGAACAAAACATCATACGTAACGCCCGGGCGCGCGTGACCCAGATGGGCATCGCCATAGACTGTCGGGCCGCACACATACATCCCTACATGGCCGGGCTGAATGGGCTTGAAAAGCTCCTTCTGCCGGCTCATCGTATTGGTCAGAAATAAATCGCGCATAACTCTTTTACGTTATTTCTTCAATTCATTATTCTTTGAACCTGCTAATATACACAATTCCCCGACAAAGACCAAAAAAACCGCTCCGCCCCTTGCCCCTTCGCGTGCTCCTTCCAGCCGGTGTTCAACTTTGTTGAAAAGTTGAGGATAACTATCGGCGGAAAATCTTGCCGGAGTCAAAAAGACTGAGTATCTTTGCATGACTTTTATAAAACGGACTTTACATGAAAGTTGCCATTATCATGGGATCCGTCAGCGACTGGCCCGTCATGGCCGCCGCGGAGGAGACGCTCGCCGCTTTTGGCGTAGACTATGACAAGCGCGTAATCAGCGCACACAGAACCCCCGACCTTATGGTTGAATACTGCCGCAGCGCCCGCGAAAAGGGCATCGGCGTGATCATTGCCGCCGCCGGCGGTGCCGCCCACCTGGCTGGTGTGGCCGCCGGACTCACGACACTTCCCGTCATCGGAGTCCCCATCCAGACCAAGAGCCTCGGCGGGTTAGACTCCCTCTTATCTATGGTGCAGATGCCTTCCGGGGTCCCGGTCGCGACCGTCGCGATAAACGGGGCCAAGAACGCCGCCCTGCTCGCCATCCAGATGCTCGCTTTGAGCGACCCGGCGCTGACGGAAAAACTGAATGAAGACCGTGTGCGACAGGCACAGAAAATCAAAGAAACGCAAATATAACAGACGATATGCCCTTCTACCGTATTTTTGTTGAGAAGAAGCCCGCATTCCGGGTCGAGGCCGAAAGCCTCCGAGCAGAATTGAATGAAAACCTGCAACTTTCTCTCCCCAAACTACGGTTACTCAACGTCTATGACCTCTTCGGCTTTTCGGCAGAACTTGTCGCAAAGTCGAAATATTCCGTTTTCGGAGAGGTGGTGACGGACGATGTGACCGTGGCTGAGGGGGATGCGGCCGCCGGCTTGTTCCGGGAGGCCGATGCGCTGGCCATCGAATACCTCCCCGGCCAGTTCGACCAGCGCGCCGCGTCGGCTGAAGCCTGCGTGAAGCTGCTGGATCCATCGGCCGATATCCGCATCAAAAGCGCGAAACTGGTTATTGCAGAGGGCGCGTCTGCCGATGAGATGGCACGCATCCGCCATTATATGATCAATGCGGTGGAGTGCCGCGAGAAGGATCTGTCTCGTCTGACCGATACCGAGCAGGCGCCCGTCCGTCCCGTTCCGGTCCTGGACGGCTTCCGCAACCTCCCGCTTCCGAACGAAGCGGCAGCAGGGTGCCCCGAAGGAGCATATCCCCTCGTTTCAGCGAACGAGGGGCGCCCTGCCGCCGCTGAAGGTTCAGCGAAAGGAGGTCCTGGTGCCGCTGGCGCTGAAGGCTCAGCGAAATTGGCAGCCTTCTGCAAGCAGTACGGACTGGCGATGAATGCAGACGACCTGGCGGAGGTGGTGAAGTACTTCCGGCAGGAGGGCCGGGACCCGAACGAAACGGAACTGCGCATCCTGGACACGTATTGGAGCGACCATTGCCGCCATACGACCTTCACCACACAGTTGCAGAGCATCGACGTGGAAGAATCCTTTATCAAGGAAGACATCGACGGGACCTTGCAGATGTATGCCAAAATCCGCGAGGAACTGGGCCGCACCCACAAGGACATCTGCCTGATGGACCTAGCCACCGTGGGCGCCCGTTACCTCAAGGCCAAAGGCCTGCTGGACGACATGGAAGTCAGCGAAGAAAACAACGCCTGCAGCATCTACGTAAACGTGGACAACGACGGAGTCGTGGAAAAATGGCTCCTGATGTTCAAGAACGAAACCCATAACCATCCGACGGAAATCGAGCCCTTCGGCGGTGCAGCCACCTGCCTGGGCGGCGCCATCCGCGACCCGCTCAGCGGCCGCAGCTATGTCTATCAGGCCATGCGCGTCACGGGTGCGGGCAACATCTGGAAACCGGTTCCGGAGACCCTGCCCGGCAAGCTCCCGCAGAAAGTGATCTCCCGGAAGGCGGCCGCCGGATACTCTTCCTATGGCAACCAAATCGGCCTTGCAACCACGCACGTGCGCGAAATCATCCATCCCGGCTATACCGCCAAGCGCATGGAAATCGGAGCGGTGGTGGGAGCCGTCAAAGCGGAAAACGTCCGCCGCGAGAGCCCGGTCCCGGGCGATATCATCCTCCTGTTGGGCGGCCGCACCGGCCGGGACGGCATCGGCGGCGCCACGGGATCCTCGAAAGAACATACCGAGGCCTCCCTCGAAACCTGCGGCAGCGAGGTCCAGAAGGGAAATCCGCCGGAAGAGCGCAAACTGCAGCGCCTGTTCCGTCGTCCCGAGGTAACCCGGCTCATCAAGAAATCGAACGACTTCGGTGCGGGCGGCGTGAGCGTCGCCATCGGCGAACTGGCCGACGGCCTGGACATCTGGCTGGACCGCGTGCCCACCAAATACAGCGGCCTGAACGCCACGGAACTGGCCATCAGCGAATCCCAGGAGCGGATGGCAGTGGTCATCGAAGCGAAGGATGAGGCGGCCTTCCGCGAGTTCTGCCGCCAGGAAAACATCGAAACCACCCATGTGGCCGAGGTAACGGATACCGCTCACATGCGCATGTACTACCACGGAGCGTGCGTGGCCGACCTGGCCCGCAGTTTCATTGACAGCGCCGGCGCCAAGCACTATTCCCGCGCCATCGTCGGTACCGTGGAAGACAAGGAACCTTTCCTCCCGCGGGAAGATTTCGATGGCAAGACATTGAAAGAGAAACTGTTCAGCCTGATGGCCGACCCGCAGGTCTGCTCGCAGAAAGGCCTGGTGGAAATGTTCGACAGCACCATCGGCCGCTCTACCGTGCTGATGCCCTATGGCGGCATGCTCCAGACTACGGAGACCCAGGTATCGGTCCAGAAACTGCCTACCGACGGCTACACCGACACGGCCAGTATGATGGCCTTCGGGTACAACCCCTGGCTGGCCTCCTGGAGCCCCTATCACGGCGCCGCCTATGCGGTGGTGGAAGCCTGCGCCAAGGTGGTGGCCGCCGGCGGCGACTGGAAAGGCATGCGTTTCTCCTATCAGGAATATTTTGAAAGGATGACGGCCGATGCCCATACCTGGGGCAAGCCGCTGGCGGCCCTGCTGGGCGCCTTGAAGATGCAGGTGGCCTTTGGCCTTCCGTCCATCGGCGGCAAGGATTCCATGAGCGGTACCTTCGAAGATATCCATGTTCCGCCTACCCTGGTGGCCTTCGGTATCACCACGGTGAATGCCGGAACGGTCATCTCGCCGGAACTGAAATGGGAAGGCAACAACCTCTACCTGATCCGCCACACCCCGCTGGACAACCGGATGCCCGATGTGGAACAACTCAAGGCCAACTGGGATTTCGTACACCGCGAGATCGAGGCCGGCAACATCGTATCTGCCTTTGCTACAGGCCCTAACGGTGCGGCGGAAGCCCTCTGCAAAATGGCCTTCGGCAATGCCTTCGGCGTAGAGGTCAAAGCCTCCGAGGAAGATCTCTTCGGCGGCGCCCCCGGCTGCATCGTCGTTGAGGCGGAAGGCACGCTGGATTATCCGAACGCGGTCCTGCTCGGCCATGTCACCTCCGGCGAGGACGGCATGCTGCATATCAACGGAACCGCGGTGGATCTGTTCGAGCTGATGAACGCCAACCTTTCCGGTTGGGCGCAGGTCTATCCCGACCGGAGCAAGGCCGATTTCAAACGCATCCTCCCGAAAGGAATGGAGGGTGTGAAGCCGTTCAAGGCCCGCAAGGCCGATCTGAAATATCCCGGCGAGAAAGTGGAAACGCCGGTGGTCTATATCCCCGTGTTCCCGGGCACCAACTGCGACTACGATACCGCGAAAGCCTTCCGCAAGGAGGGTGCCGAGGTCCGTTTCGGCGTGTTCTGCAACCTCACGCAGGAAGATATCTTCCGGTCCATCGATGAAATGGCCGAATCCCTGAAACAGTGCCACATCCTGGCACTGGCCGGCGGTTTCTCTGCCGGTGACGAACCCGACGGCAGCGGCAAGTTCATTGCCAACGTCCTGAACAATCCCAAGATTGCGGAGCAGGTACACGCCCTGCTGGACCGCGGCGGCCTCATCCTGGGCATTTGCAACGGTTTCCAGGCCCTCGTGAAATCCGGCTTGCTGCCGTACGGCCGCCTGGGCCGGGTGACAGAGGCATCGCCCACCCTCTTCCGCAACGACATCAACCGCCACATTTCCCAGATGGTTACCACCCGTGTCAGCACCACCAATTCGCCTTGGCTGGCCGGCCTGACGGTGGGCCAGGAGTTTGCCATTCCGGTGAGCCACGGAGAAGGTAAGTTCGTGGTGAGCGAGGAACTGGCCAAAGAACTCTTCAAGAACGGCCAGGTCGCTTTCCAATATGTAGATGCGGTCTCCGACGAGATTACGATGTCCTCGCCCGAAAATCCCAACGGGTCCTATTATGCCATCGAGGGTATCATCAGCAAGGATGGACACATCCTGGGCAAGATGGGCCACTCGGAGCGATACGAAAAGAATCTGTTCAAAAATATTGATGACGACCTGGAGCAGCCGCTGTTCTGGAACGCCGTCAACTATTTCCGCGGAAGATGATCGGCGGTCTTCACGAGGAATGCGGGGTGTTCGGCGTCTGGGGCGTTCCCCATGCCGCCGAACTGACCTATTACGCCTTGCATTCGCTCCAGCACCGGGGACAGGAAGGCTGTGGCATCGTCTCCGTGGGAGAGGACGGCCAACTGCGCCGCGTCAAGGGCCTGGGCCTGGTGTCCAAGGTCTTCGACGGCTCCCATCTGGCCCAGCTCCCGGGCGACTGCGCCATCGGCCATGTCCGCTACTCCACGGCGGGCGGCGGCGGGATCGAAAACGTCCAGCCCTTCTTCTTCCGGCACCACACGGGCGATTTCGCCTTGGCCCACAACGGTAACATCGTCAATTCCTACGAGTTGCGTCGCGAGTTGGAAGACATGGGCAGCCTGTTCCAAGCGACCTCCGACAGCGAAATCCTGGCTCACCTCATCAAAAAGAGCACCTTCTCGCAGAACGATCCGCGCATCTTCTCCATCGTAGAGGCGCTGAACCGCCTGGAGGGCGCTTTCGCCTTCCTCATCATGACCAAGAACCGGATTTATGCCGCCCGCGACAAATACGGCTTCCGGCCACTGTCGCTGGGACGTCTGGGAGACGGTTACGTGGTGAGCAGCGAGACCTGCGCGTTCGGGGCGGTGGGGGCCGCGTTCATCCGGGACCTGGAACCCGGCGAGATCGTCACCATCGACCATCACGGTTTGCGTTGCCGCAAATATTCCGATCCCATGCGTCACGCCATGTGCGCCATGGAATACATTTATTTCTCGCGTCCCGACAGCGATATCGAAAGCCGCAACGTGCATACCTTCCGCCGCGAAACCGGCCGCCTGCTGGCCACCGAGGCTCCGGCTGATGCCGATATCGTGGTGGGCGTACCCGATTCGTCGCTCAGTGCCGCCATGGGGTATTCCGATGTGAGCGGCCTGCCCTACGAAATGGGACTTATCAAAAATAAATATATCGCCCGGACCTTCATCCAGCCCTCGCAGGAGCTGCGCGATAAAGGCGTGAAAATGAAGTTGTCGCCGGTGCGGAGCATCATCGCCGGAAAGCGGGTGGTGCTGATCGACGACTCCATCGTCCGGGGGACGACCTCGCTACGGATCGTCCGGATGCTGCGCGAAGCGGGTGCGACCGAGGTGCACGTGCGCATCGCCAGTCCGCCCATCAAATTTCCCTGCTTCTACGGCGTGGACATCAGCACGTACGAGGAGCTGCTGTGCGCTTCTCGGACGGTGGAACAGGCGCGGAAGGCCATCGAGGCTGATTCCCTGGCCTTCCTGTCCGAGCAAGCCCTGTTCGATGCCGGCAAACGGGCCGACCTGTGCCTGGCCTGCTTCAACGGGAAATATCCGACGCCGTTGTTTACGGCCATTGAAAATGCAAACAAAGACGGAAAATTCTAATTTACGATATGGCAGTTGATTACGAAAAAGCAGGCGTGAGCCTGGAAGCCGGTTACGACGTGGTCCGGCGCATCAAGAAGCACGTCCGTTCTACCGACCGCCTGGGGGTGATGGGCAACATCGGCTCCTTCGGCGGCATGTTTGATCTCAGCGCCCTGGGCGTGAAGGAACCCGTCCTGGTGAGCGGCACCGACGGTGTGGGTACCAAACTGAAAATCGCCTTTGCCATGGACAAGCACGATACCATCGGCATCGATGCCGTGGCCATGTGTGTGAACGATGTGCTGGCGCAGGGGGCTGAACCCCTGGTGTTCCTGGACTATGTGGCCCAGGGCAAGACCTATCCCGAAGTGGTGGAGCAGATTGTGGCCGGTGTGGCCGAGGGCTGCCGTCAGGCGGGCTGCGCGCTGGTGGGCGGCGAAACCGCCGAGATGCCGGGCATGTATGCCGATGGCGAATATGACATCGCCGGATACACCACGGGTGTGGTGGAGAAATCGAAACTCATCGACGGAACCAAGGTGAAAGTGGGCGACGTGCTGGTGGGCATCGCCTCTACCGGTATCCATTCCAACGGATTCAGCCTGGTGCGCAAGATTTTTTCCGATGCCGGCCTGGACCTCCACAAGGTCTATCCCGAGCTGGGCGGCGAGCCCCTCGGCCTGGTGGCCCTCACGCCCACGCGCATCTACGTGAAGCAGGTGCTGGATGTCATCCGCCAGTGTGATGTACACGGCGTGGCCCACATCACCGGTGGCGGATTTGATGAAAACATCCCCCGCATCCTGCGCGAAGGACAGGGCATCCGCGTGAAGGAGGGTTCCTGGGAGATCCTGCCCATCTTCCGCTTCCTGGAGAAGTATGGCATGATCCCGCACCGCGAGATGTTCAACATCTTCAATATGGGTGTGGGCATGGTGCTTGCCCTGGATGCATCCGAGGCCTCCAAGGCCATCGAAATCCTGGCTGCCCATGGCGACAAGGCCACGGTGATCGGCGAGGTAACCGGCACGCCGGGCGTAGAAATCGAACTTTTATAATTATTTAGATATGAGAGCTTTAATCAGTGTTAGTGATAAGACCGGCGTGGTAGAATTCGCCGGTCGGCTGGTAGCCGCGGGCTGGGAGATCCTGTCCACGAGCGGCACGATGAAACTGCTTCGCGAAGCGGGTCTTCCCGTGACGAGCGTGAGCGATGTAACCGGTTTCCCGGAGATTTGCGACGGTCGGGTGAAGACCCTGCATCCCAAGATTCACGGTGCCCTGCTGGCCCGCCGCGACGTGCCGGCCCACATGCAGGCCCTGCAGGAAAACGGCATCGAGAAAATCGACCTGGTTTGTGTGAACCTGTATCCCTTCCGCGAGACCATTGCCAAACCCGATGTGACCATGGAAGATGCCGTGGAGCATATCGACATCGGCGGCCCTTCCATGCTGCGCAGCGCCGCCAAGAACTGGGAGAGCGTAACCGTAGTCGTGAATCCGGCCGACTATGCCACTGTGCTTCAGGAAATTGAATCGACCGGCAACACCACCCGCGAAACCCGCCTGGCCCTTTCCGCCAAGGCCTATACCCACACGGCTGAATACGATATGGCCATCTCGACCTATATGCGTGCCCAGGCCGGCCTGCCGGAGAAGCTCTTCCTGGCCTTCGACGAGAAACAGCCCCTGCGTTACGGCGAGAATCCCCATCAGAACGCCAAGTTCTTCCGCGGTCCTGTCGCTGTGCCCTATTCCCTGGCCACGGCCCGTCAGTTGAACGGCAAAGAACTGTCTTACAATAACATCCAGGATGCCAATGCCGCCCTGAACATCGTTCGCGAGTTCTCCGAGCCCTTCTGCGTGGGCCTCAAGCACATGAACCCCTGCGGCGCCGGTACGGGCAAGGATGTGGTAGAAGCCTGGACCAAGACCTACGAGGGTGACAAGACCTCCATCTTCGGCGGTATCGTGGCCTTCAACCGCGAGGTGAACCTCGCCGTGGCCGAACTCCTCAAACCCATCTTCCTGGAAATCATCATGGCGCCTTCCTTCGCCCCCGATGCCCTGGCACTCCTCAGCACCAAGAAAAACCTTCGTCTTCTCGAAGTCGACATGCCGGCAGTAGCCGGAAACCGAGGAGCATATTCCCAAGTTTCCTGCGACGAGGTTCCGGCTGCTGCCGGCTGTTTTGCAGCAGGAGCAGCTGCCGGAAAGCAGATGCAACTGGTATCAGTAAACGGCGGCCTGCTGGTACAGGAGCAGGACCTGGACATCGTCCCGGTCGAAGCCGGCCAGTGCGTGACGGCCAAAAAGCCCACGGACAAGCAACTGGCAGACCTGAACTTCACCTGGAAGATGGTCAAGCATGTAAAATCCAACGCCATCCTCGTCGGCAAGGACGGCATGGTCCTGGGTGTCGGTGCCGGCCAGATGAACCGCATCGGCTCGGCAAAGATCGCGTTGGAAGAAGCCGCGGCAACCCTTAAGGAAGCCGGAAAGGATATCCGCACCGAGGGCCTTGTGCTGGCCTCTGACGCCTTCTTCCCCTTCGACGACTGCGTCACCCTGGCGGCCGAATTCGGCATCACCGCCATCGTCCAGCCCGGCGGCAGCGTCCGTGACGAGGATTCCATCAAGAAAGCCGACGAGTGCGGCATCGTGATGCTGTTCACCGGACAGCGTCACTTCAAACATTGATCCATGGACAGCGTTTATATTTTTCCCCAGAAAAAGTTTGATCAACAAGCCAGGGAGATCACCTTGGAGCATAGCATGATGAAGACCGTTCTTGTTATTGGTGGCGGAGGCCGCGAGCATGCCATCGTGGATGCGCTCAGCCGCAGTCCGCAGGTGGGCAAGATTTATTGTGCACCGGGCAATGCCGGTATTGCCGCACAGGCGGAATGTGTTCCGCTGAAGGAGCTGCAAATCGCCGAATTGAAGGCGTTTGCCATGGAGCATGACGTGGACCTGACGGTGGTCGGTCCCGAAGTGCCGCTATCGGCGGGCATCGCGGACGAGTTCCGCGCCGCGGGTCTGCGCATCTTCGGCCCTTCGGCCGCTGCGGCGCGCATCGAAGCCAGCAAGGATTTCGCCAAGGCGCTGATGGCCCGGCACAACATCCCCACGGCCGCTTATCGCACCTTCTCCGATTTCGACGCTGCCTGGGAGTATGTCCGGAAGGGCAAATTCCCCGTGGTCCTGAAATACGACGGCCTGGCCGCCGGTAAGGGCGTGGTTATTCCCGAAACGCCCGCCGAGGCAGAACAGGCGCTGAAAGACATGCTGCTGGACGAATGCTTCGGCAAGGGCAAGGTGGTGGTGGAAGAATTCCTTACCGGACCGGAGTTCAGTTTCATGTGCTTTGTGGACGGTCTTTCGGTTACGCCGATGGTCCTTTCCCAGGACCACAAACGCGCTTTCGAAGGCGACAAAGGTCCCAATACCGGAGGAATGGGCGCTTATTCGCCCGTTCCCATCATCCCGCAGGAAGACATCGATTTTGCGTTGGAACATATCCTCAAGCCGGTTGCGGCGGCGATGGTCTCCGAAGGCTGCCCCTTCCAGGGCGTGCTGTACGGCGGCTTGATGAAGACCCCCGACGGTCCGAAGGTGATCGAATTCAACTGCCGTTTCGGTGATCCCGAGACGGAGGTGGTGCTACCGCGCCTGCTGACCGATATCTATGACGTGTTCAGTGCGGTGGCCGACGGAACGCCGATGCCGGAACTCTCCTGGTCGCCGGAGGTAACCATGGGTTTTGTGATGGCCTCCAAAGGCTATCCCGGCTCCTACCAGAAAGGTTTTCCGATTGTCCTGCCGGAGATTGCCGCGGGTGCCCTGTCGACCCTCGCTCCCGGAAACGAGGGAATAGGTCGCTCAGGCCGACAGGACACCAGCGGCAGTTCTGTGCGGATCTACCATATGGGAACAAAGAGCGAGGAGGGTGTGCTGAAGACGGCGGGTGGCCGCGTGCTGATGGTGGTCGGCAGCGGAAAGACCTTGCAGGAGGCGCACGACCTTGCCCTGGAAACCGTTCGCAAGATACAGTGCGACAACCTGTTCTATCGGTCCGATATTGGCTGGCGCGTCCTATAAAAATTCGTGAGTATGGCAAGGATAATCAGTGGAAAAGAACTCTCGGCCAAGATGAAGGCCGAAATGGCGGAGCAGGTGGCCCTGTTCCCGGAGAAATATGGCCGCGTGCCGCATCTGGTGGTGATTCTGGTAGGGGAGGACCCGGCCAGCCAGTCCTATGTGCGGGGCAAGGGTAAGGCCTGCGAGGTCGTGGGAATCAAGAATACCACGATCTTGCGTCCGGCTACCATTACCGAACAGGAATTGCTGGCGTTGATTGCTGACCTGAATGCCGATGATGGCGTGGACGGCATCCTGGTGCAGTTGCCACTGCCGGATCACATCAACGAAGACCGCATCATTGCCGCCATCGACAAAGAAAAAGACGTGGACGGATTCCATCCGCTGAACGTGGCGGCGCTGTGGATGAAACAGCCCTGCACGGTTGCATGTACCCCGAAAGGCATCATCCGGATGCTGGACGAGGCGGGGGTGGAGATTGCCGGCAAACGGGCCGTGGTAATCGGCCGCAGCCAGATTGTGGGACTGCCGGTGGCGAAACTCCTGCTGGATCGCAATGCGACTGTAACCATCTGCCATTCAAGGACAAAGAACCTTCCCGAAGTGACCCGTCAGGCGGAAATTCTGGTAGTTGCCATCGGCCGGCCGCGTTTTGTGACCGCCGATATGGTGAGCGAGGGGACGGTGGTGATCGACGTGGGCGTGAACCGCGATGCAGCCACCGGAAAGCTTTGCGGCGATGTGGATTACGATGTCGTAGAACCGAAGGCATCGGTCATTACGCCGGTCCCGGGCGGTGTGGGTCCCATGACCATTACCTGCCTGATGGAGAACACCATCGCCTGCTTCCTGAACCGCATGACGCGATGAAACTCCTGTTCCTGCACGGTCTGGCCTCGTCGGGCGCGTATAAGATGGCCTCCACCTTGCGTATCCTGCTGCGGTGCGAGGTGCTTGCGCCCGATCTTCCCATCGAACCGGACCGTGTAGAGACGCTTTTGGCGCAGATTTGCCTGGAAGAGCATCCCGACCTGGTGGTGGGATTATCTTGGGGCGGTTTTTGGGCGCAGAAGTTGCGGGGGTTGAAGAAGGTTCTCGTGAATCCCGATTTCCATGTTTCCCGGCTGATGCGTTCGAAACTGGGGGAGGTTCCCTACCTGTCGCCCCGTGTCGATGGCGCCCGCTCGTTTTGGATCGGCCCGGAACTTTGTGATACCTATGAGAACCTGGAAACGGTGCAGTTTGATGGCTTGGATGCGGCCGAGCGTGCGTTGACCCGCGGTTGTTTTGCGACGGAAGA
>OCTW011462573.1_pt1 | contig 37123 bp, 36 predicted proteins | sample 1539671 | NCBI WGS metagenome assembly OCTW01 (sample SAMN02144230, study PRJEB22623) | gut metagenome | biome: sheep rumen | host: Ovis aries | place: New Zealand
CGTTCCTGTGTTCTTTGAATGTGTGACGAGCTCTGTTACGTCTATTCTCGACGTTATCGAGGTTGAGCACTTGCAATCTTCCGTAAAGTGACGAAATACGCCTTTACGATAATATATCTCTTTGTCAATTACTTTATAATTCATTTTCTTCACCCTTACAAACTTCGATTTATCTATCTAACTATACTAATCATTATACTACAACCGACTTTACATAACCAAAATATCTTTACACAACACAAATAGGCGTAAACTTTATCCTTGTTTACGCCATTTCATTACATATCGTAAGTACCCTTATCAATACTTGTTCGCATAAGAGTTAGTAAATATCTCTGGCTTGTTATCTTCTTAGTTGTCTTATTTCCTGCAAAGTCATATACTTCAAGAAGATAATACTCTACATTCTTATCCTTTTCTTTAATCACATACTTCTCATGGAATGTATTATTTGTATCATCTTTACTAAAAAATGTTCTTGTATTCTCGTTCTTTACTTCCTCTAGCTTACCATCTCTATATTCATACAATACTACTGACTTTATTCCACTACTATCATTTGCATACCTTGAATTAGAGAAATGATCGTTTATATTTTGGTCTATTTTGTTGTCACCTACATATATGCTATCCTCTACACTACTTGTTTCTGTTCCTGTCATTACAGGTGCAGTTATATCATACTTTGTAGTTACAGAGTCTGTAGTTGCATGGTCTAGGTTATCCCATACCTTTATTGTAAAAGTATGCCTACCTTCGTATTTTTCTGTAAGTGTAAAGCTAGCACTATCTATGCCACTTGCTACTACAACACCTTTATCATCAATAATGTTCACCTTCTTTACTCCAGAACCTGTATAAATAGTGTTATCTAAGTAATCTGTTGCATTTACACTTATTACTGGTGCCTTGTTAGTCCAATCTGTTGTAGTCTCTTCTAATCCATGTATCTGAGGACCAGACTTATCTATCTTCATCCTTTGTGATGTTAATACAGTAACGTTACCGTCTTTATCATATACTCTTGCCGTAAAGATAAATTCGCCTTCCTCTACTTGCGTATATCTACATACTCTTTCATCATTATCTCCGCTAAAGGAATAGCTTCTTACTAGTTCTTCTTTTCCAGTAACTAAACTACGTCTATATAAGTCAATTCTTGCTAGTCCACTTCCCTCATCAATAGCTTTAATCGTTACTAGTCCGTCTACATCATCCCAAGACGTTGGTGTTACAGTTATTCCTGCTGTTGGTTTTACATCATCTACGTATATTGCATATAATACCAAGTCATTACTTAGTGTTATCTTTGTATTCTTAGTATAGGATGTTCCTACACCATACTTATTAGTATTCCAATTTTTAAAGGAATAACCTGCATATGCCTTACCATTCTTAGTTAGTACCGGTCTTTGACCTGTCTTTAATGTTCCTTCCTCTTTCCAATAGAAATATTCTACTCCTGGTACAGTCTCACTTACTCCTGCCTTATTTAGATTAGCTTTATATGTTACGCTATATCTTTCAGATAATACTATATGTCCTAATGCACCATTAGTTCCTACTCCACATCTTAAGATTCCATTCCTTCCACTTGTTGTTTTAATACTAGAAAGTGTAAATCTATTTAATACTCCGTTACCAAGGTTAGTATTATATGAAACCACCAGTCTACCTAGTTGATTTGTACCTTCGGCTAAAACAACTTTACTGTCTCCACTTAATGCCTCATTTACCGTTACATACCTTCCACTTGGAAGATAAATACCTTTACCTTTACAGCTTGTTGTACCGCTTACATACAATGTACCATCTTGATATGCATCATATGTGCGATTAGTATATACATTCGTGTTTTTCATAGTTATAGTGCCTACGTTAAATAAGCCGTAAGAGTTATCATGAATCTTGCTACTAACAACGGTTACATCTCCATCACAACATACTCCAGAATCACTATTATTCCTGCACTCACAGTCATTTAAATATCCGCGTGAGCCATGAAATCCGTCTTTACTATCATGCGCTACAACTCTTTCAAAATAACAATCACTACTAGCCCAAATACCATAATTTGCGCCTTTTGTATCACAATCATATGCAGAACCTGTTCCACCTATAAAACATATTCCACAACCTCCATAAGGGCCAAAAATACTTCTACTTGGATCAGATCTTGATGCGTCTGCTTCACATCGCTCTAGTTTCATAGTTCCTGCTGTTGTCATAAAGCCCCAAGAAGAATTATTAGCTAGACAGTCATAGCATTCCATTGTTGCTCCTTTTCCATCACTATTACGTACAAAAAAGGCTGCACCATCACAATTAGATGCTATACATTCCCTTGCTATTCCAACTGCAGGATAAGTTCCGTTCTCTGCTACAATGTTAAAGCCTGTTCCACCACCAAGATCATCTACTCCATAACTATATCCGTAGTTCCAGTTGTTGCAAAAAATAGTATTGTTGGCATAAAAAGTAGCATTTATACAGTCAACACACGAAGAGCCACCCTCGTTATTTGCTCCATTATTCCTATGGTTATTACCATTGAGCACTAAGTTATTTTCGGTAGTTAATACTGCCCCGTTACGTACTAGTATCATTGGACCATTATCCGGTCTATTATTTACTAGCTGATGACCATTGCCACTAATAGTAAAATAACTTCCTGTATCTATAGTCCAAAGCTCTGATATTGATACATCATTTACTAAAACAAACTTATGGGCTCCTCCAAATGCTCCTTCTACAAAGTCTCCCCAAGAACCTACCATCCAATAATCATAGTACCAGCCTCCTGCAACATTTATTTCTTCAGAATTCATCTCATTTGGCTCAATTACTGGGTTTGAAGTGCTTGTTGATTCATTTATCAACTGGTTATTTTCTGTGTTTTCTTCTTGTATTTCTATATTTTTATTAAGTTTTAAAGCACTTTCTACACCCTCTTTTGTTAAAATTCCATTGCCATAATAATTATCAAATCCTTCTCCCTCTTTTGCATCAAGAAGTGTTTGATCTACATCCTTTTCTGCTTCAAGTATCATAGCCACATAGCTTGATACATTAGCTGCTGCCACGGATGTTCCTGAGAATGTTCTTTCACCTCTCTTAACAGTTCCAACAGCACTATAATCAACCATCCTGCCATAATTTGAATAAATAGCAAAGTCGCCATTTAGCTCTATTCCAGATACTACAATGGCTTCCTCTATGTTACTTGGCATATACTGTATTACATCACTTGATTCATTTCCCGCTGAAACTACTACATAAATACCTTTTTCTTTGGCTGTTCTAATAGCGTCTTCAAGTTCTTTTGAAGTTCCTTCGCTTGATGCTGAGATATTTATTATGTCTACATCCTCTTCTATAGCTCTATTTATACCGTCTACCAGGCTTGAAACCGTACATTTACCCTCTTCGTTAAATACGCTTATAGGAAGAATCTTAACCTTGTCGTCTGTATTAGCACAGATAATGTCAGCCATTATAGTTCCGTGACCATTGTTATCAGAACTCTCTCCTAAAATTCTTCCGCTATTAAGCTCAGTCTCATTTACGCCTGTATCAAGTAAAGCTACTGTTATATCTTTACCCTTAATCTCTGTAGACTCTATATCCTCTACCTGTTCAGCTTCTTTACTTGTCTCAACAAGTTCTTCAACTTCTATTTCCGGTTCATCTGCTAATACTTGCATACTTGGAGTAAGTGACAAAGCACAAACAAATGCAAGTATTAGACTAATTATTCTTTTCTTCATCATTTTCTCCTATTCCTCAATTAGTACAATGTCTTCGTCCTTCTTTTTGAGCATAAGCCTCTTATGGTCTGATTCTCTGTCCTCATAGTCATAAATAGCATTGATTAAATCAGAAAAGAATGCCCTATCAACTAATTCATAATCCGAATCTAATAACTCAAACACAAATCTGTTATTGCTTCTATTCTTTCTTCTCTTAGGGCTTGGCTTTTCTTCCAGTTTTGACTCTTCCTTTGGCTCTTCTTTTGGCTTTGGCTCATCCATTGGCACATCTATCGGCTCTTCTTCTGCCTTTTTCTCTTTCTTTGGCTTCGATTCTTTCTTAGGCTTCTCTTTTGGCTTTACAGTTCTCTTTTTCTTCTGCTGTTCTTTGATTACTTTATCCTCAATCTCGACCTTTTCTTCCTTGGTACGTTTAGAATCAAGTAATTCAATTTCAGCTTCAAAGTCGCTTATCATCTGTTCTATTAGCTTTGTGTCATCATTCTTAAGTCCTAAGATGTTCATCTTCTGCTTTAGAGACTTTATCCTTTTCTTCATGTTGGACTTAATAGCACTTATCTCATGATTACCTAAGCCGGTTGTATCAAGAAAGCACATAACCTTTAAGGACTCAAAGATAATGCAAGACATTATAATATCGCCATCAGTCATTTCTGATTGCGTATGCTTTAGTAATGCATCCAATTGCTCCTTAAAATAACAGTCTTCCATTCGATTTACCGCGATAGATAAGACCTCAGCACTTTCAACATTTAACTTGTCTCCTGCCCTAGTTTTATATAGGGCTTCATACTGGTTTACTACATCAAATAATTCCTTACTCATAAATCCTCCAACATAAAATACATAGAAGCTCTGTTACAACAGAAAACCCAGGAAGCGCTGCGGCCTTATAATGCTTATTCAACTTCTCTTTTCTTATCCTTGTCTCAATAAATACAATGATTACTGAAACTGTTAGAGATACAGCAATAGCACCAAGTTCAATTATAAGAAATGTCATTACACCATAATCAATACTTAGACCTGCTATTAGTTGCGTAAGCATAAACAAATAATCACTGTCTCCCTCGCCCCAGACCTTTAGCTTTGCCATCAAACGAAATACAATAAAGCTAACAATTAAAATCACTACTAAGCTCATATCTTCGCCATCTCTTAAATACTCGTTAACAAAGAATATAACCATCCCCAGCACATTTGCCGGAAGCGAATACATCTTTCTCTCCTTAAGGTCTGTTACAAAGCACAAAATGGCATAAAACATTACAAGAACTAATACAACCTTCATACCTCGTCCTTTCTGTACACTTGATGATAGATTAGACATTTCTTTCTCTCATCAAAGCCTTTGATTTCAACGATTTCATCAATCGAAAAACTACTTAGATGGATAAGCACAAACGGTATGAAGCCCAACATTTCCTCTAGAGTTGCCATTGGATAGTCACTTATGTACTTCGCACACTGGGCAAGCCTTGTTACAGAACTTCTTGCATCATTGCTATGAATAGTTCCAAAAAACCTCGCACCAGTTGAAAGTGCCGTAGTAAATACATATAGCGCTTCTCCGCCCTTAATCTCTCCAATAACAAAGTTATCAATGTCTTGCAGAAGTCCCAGCCTTAGTTCGTCTTCTAGCTCTATACCTTTGTCTTCTAAAGTATGCTCAAACTGAATCTGCGGATGTATATCTGAATACAGTTCATCCGATTCCTGCGATACGAGAACCGATTCATTAAACGGTATCTCATCAAGCATCTGATTTAGAAGCGTACTTTTGCCGGATCCACCTCGACCTGAGATTAAAAAGCCATAACCTGCTCTTACTCTGTTCTGAATGTAGGAAATACCTTCGTCATCTATCATCTTGTTTTCCTTTAGGTAATCCCACGTAAGCTTTTTCTTTGGCATCTTTCTGATATGTACGTTTGCTATCTCTGTACTTGTTACGTTATCCATTTCCACATCTATTCTCAGATAGCAATCATTATCGCCTACCCTATCTGTGAAATGGATTAATGCGTTATCCATAGAAACCCTATTTCTTCTTAAGAATCTTTTAAGCCATGCTTCATAATCAGCTTCGTCTAAGAAAGATACGTTAGTTTCAAATCTCTTGCCTTCTGCTTTAACAACAACCTTGTTATAGCCTAAGATCTTGATATCACTTACTTTCTTATCCTTAACAAGCGGACTTAACACATAATAGCCAAAGACACATTCCCTAAACATCTCTAGAAGTTCATTCTCATTAGAACAAGCCTTCTTTAACGTTTTTGTGTAGTCTCTTGCTCTATTCATTAGTCCAATGAAGTCTTGCTCTGTTCCTATAACGCATTTCGCTATAAGTGCAGGATTTAAGTCACATACATTCAATTTGAGCTTTAGAAAAGAGGACTTGACGTTGTCATTCCTAAAAAAATCGTAAGACTCATAAGTCTGACTCACTACTTCCTCGTTCACTTTTTCTCGTTTGTAGTTTAACTTCATATTTCTGCCTCCATCTATGGAATGTCACAAATTGGCTTAATCCCTTTAACATTTTTTTATTTTTTTCAAGTTTTCTAATCTGACCTCGTATTTTTCAGTCATACTTCTTCTTTGTGCAAGTAAATACTCTGTTCCTTAACGTGATTCCTAAAGGCTACTCTGTTTCCACCTTTATAAAAAAATTCATTTTGCAGTACTTCTAATGGACTTTTTAAGGAAGGTAGTTATTCAGTACTTTATTTGAGACTATTTGTTCTGGATCTGTGCTCTAGTCTTTGCTGTTGTACATTCGCTTAGGTTATATTCATCTGCTATTCTTCTTATCTCCTTATTGAAACTTCGTCCATCCATGTCAGAAGAACTTATCTTTTCTAGTTCATTATTCTTATTATCTAGAACTGTTAGCTCTGTAATTACTGTATTCTTGCCCTTAATCGTTCCAGGACGCTGTATTACCTGTACAGTATAAACGCTATTCTTATCACTTATATACCTTTCGTCAGTGACATACACCCCCTTATAATATGCTTCCTCCTTTGCCTTGCTATGACCAATAGCTTCAAACAAGCTCTGTTCTTTCTTAGGATTGGCACAATGATAAAGTATTTTATACTGTTCCTTTAATTCTTTAAGCTGTGCTTTCAAGTAAATGATATTTCCTTCAAGCTCATCCCTATACTCCTTTATCTCAGATAAATCCTTATCAAAGTTCTTTCTCGCTCGCTCCTTTATGTCTACATAGTCATAGTAATCATCTACATAGTCCATGTCCTTAGTAGTCTCATAAAGATATGCGCCTCTTTCTACCTTTTCTGCTTCTTTTAGAAGATTAAACTGTTGCCTATACTTACGCTTTGTCTTATTCAACGCCTTTATCTCATTTCCGATAGCTTCTTGCTTATTTAGCATCTCCTTTAATGCAGCCTTTGTCTGCATCGTTCTTGGAGCATAGAACTTAATCAAAGCAATACTATATTTCTTATCGTTTAACTCATTATCAAGCTTCTCTATCATCCAGTTACCCTTAGATACCTCTTTCCACGGATTTCTGCCTAAACGAAGCTTCTTTACAGTCTCAATCTTCTCTTCCTTTGTCATTTCCTTATATGGTTTCAGCGACTGAGAAATATATGTACTTATGTCTCCATCAGGTCTTATCACACTTACAGCCTTTGTATCTAAGATATCAAATGGCTCTCTCTTTTCCCTAATCCGATTCTTTATCGCTTCAACCGTATAATCAGAGCCTATCTGATATGTTCGCATTGCTCTATTCATTCCCTTTGCTTTAAGTGATAAATGCTTTCCTACATTTACAGTTATATCATTACGTCTTAGATAACTTACAAGCTCAGTAAAACTATCACTTTTCTCAATTGCAACATCCACCATATGCCTTAAATATATCTTCCTGTCCTTTATCGTAGATAAGTCCTTTACATCCCTATTCCAAACTTCATTGGTACTAAAGCCATATTTATCCGCTAACTTATTTAGCTCCATCTGGAACTTGCCTTTCATGAAATTCCTATCCATGTGTAGCTTCTTTCCATCTAAACTTACACTGTTAATAATAAAGTGCACATGTAGATTCTTTGTGTTCGTATGTACCGCTATAATGCCTTGATGATTCGGATATACCCTATCTAAAAAATCTGAACACAGTAACATTAGCTTCCCGGCATTTCTTATGTCAGATTCGTCTTCGTCTAAGGATATGATGCCATGTAATGCTGTTCGACCGTAATCTTTGCCATAGAAGGCTTTTATAGCCATCATCTCATTAGTAGCCGTATCTATATCTAAAATGTGTTTACAGACAATATAAGCTCCTTTAACGGTTTTTATATCGTTTGACACATAATTAATCTCATTTTCAATATCTTCATTGAGCATATAGTCGCATTTCTCATCATTTGTTATATAATCAAGCGATGCTCCTATGTTCTTACTTGAGTTGTTATTACTGTTTATGTTCCAAATCTTTCCTATAATCCCCATAATCTTTCTCCTAAAAAAAGAATAAGGGGCCAAAAGCCCCAAATTCTTACTCGTGTTCAGCTAGATAATCTTCATAAGCTACAAGTACTTCTGATGAGATATACTCATACAAGGCTTTCGACTGCGGATAACAAACCTCTTCAGTTTGCCCTTCATCTACTGTTGCCTCCGGAAAAGTGATGTACTTTGTGCCTATCTCAGATTCAAATACGCCGATGTCTGTTATTACAAACATGTCATCAAGCTTAATGTACGCACTAGCTAAACGATTGCTTTTGTTCCCTTCTTCGGGAACGATAAGTACGTCTGTCACCCTCATAAGCTTATCTTCCTTTCCCTTTCTTTGCTGTATGATTCTTAGCTTCAGTCTCAGCTTCTTTCTCGGCTTGATTCTTATCTTGTCCTTCCACTTGACCTTTCTGTTGTTCAAGATCTACTAGCTGATTATATTGTTCTAATACTGCATCTTGGAGCTCATGGTAAAATTCCTTGTTGAGTGGGAAACAAATGTCCTCATATGTTCCGTCACTCTTCTGGCGACTTGGCATAGATACAAAGTTCCTGCCGTTCTTGTCTTCCATTACCCTGAGTCCCTTTACTGCAAACTCACCATCTAACGATAGTGATCCGAATGCCTTAACGGCACCTTCCTTATGTGTTAAATTAAGTCTTACATCATTTACGTCCATAGCTTTTTCCTCCTAATGTCTTCTAATTGGTTTTCTTACGACTTCTTGTGCTTCACTCTCCGCTTGCACTGTGTCCTGCTCGTTCTTGTTTGGAGCTTCAATAGATAACGTGCGTTCCTTAGCACAGTAGTAATATGGATGATCAGATAGTACCTCTTCAGGACTTACCTCTGCTTTGTTCACCTCATTGATTAGACCTTTTAATGCGTCATATTCAATAGCGTCTACACCTACCGCTATAAGCTCATGTACACTGCTTGGGATTATATATAAATCACCCTCGCTAAGAGCCAGTGGTGCCAAAATCTCCGGTTTATAGAAAACCTCTGCTGCTCCATATGACAACTTCTCATTCGTTATGACATACATAACCGGATTAAGATCATTCTCCATTTCTGCTGCAAGCTCAGGATTGTTCGACATCTCCGCAATCACTTGAAATAGCGGTCTTACTGATGTATGGAAGTTCTTATCCATAGAACTCTTTGCATCTTCAAAAATGATTTCAGAATCTACTCCCCACTTATCCATGTGCTCGTTCTTTATAAGAATTGATGATGTACCTGCTACGTCAGACTCATTCACAACATATCTGAATACTAATGAAACATCATGCACATCGACATGCGGAACCGTTTCTAATAGCTTCTCATTCATCTTCTTATTTACTGCACAAATTTGGAGATTGTCCTTTATAATGTCATAGTTATAAAAGTCCTCTATGACCTTGTCAAAATGCTCTCCGTCACATATGTGCTCTTTTATTGCACCACAAAGCTCTTCTACACACTTTTCTATTGTTTTGCCACCTTCATAGGCTTTATACAAGTCGTCTATGTATATCGTAGGCGATACACAACTACCAGCCTTTAATGGCATTACCGCATTGAATATCTGACCATTGTTCTTCTCTACTGCTTTTACCTCTATGGTTGATATTCCAAGCACGTCCGCTAGCTTCTTATAAGCTTCCTCTGATAAGTAGCCAGCAAAGTCTTCAACATTCATCATAACTTCTTCCTCCTAGTTCTTCTTTGTTGACTTCTTAACATACGCTTCAAGTGTCGGTGCTCTTTTTCGAGCGACTTCCTTTTCAACTACGATAGTTTCGTTACCGGTCGTAACCTCATAGCTTACCGGGAATACCACTTCTTTATCTGCCATAAGCACTTCCTCCTTCCTTATTTATTTTTCCTGCCTACACCTATGGAATGTCACAACTTTGCTCCATCCCTTTAAGAAATCTAAAATTTTTTCAAAATAACTACTAAAAACTTCAAGATTTCTAAGATAGCTTTCTCTACTTCTTCTCTTTTCTCTCGGATAAATGCTTTCTTACGCCTGTTCTTTGTTGCACTCTCAAGCTCCCTTAATGCAGTAATCTCACATTTGTCCATCATCGTTGAAGTACTTATTGCGTGAAATACAAAGTCTAATATCTCATCATCAATATCATTCTTTCCTAGCTCTTTTGCTATCTCACACATGTAGTTCTCCGCTAGTCTTTGATACTCCATAGAATCCACCGCCTTTCTCTAGATTTGTAAAGCCTTTTCTGCCTTACACCTATGGAATGTCACAACTTAGCCCAATCCCTTTAATAAAAATAAAAAAAAGACCAATTTGGTCTTTTCGTTTTGTACCATTCCCTACCCTCTATCTCCCTATGCCCGTCTCCCAAGGGAGAACCCTTAGGAGATACTGGGATGCTGTCATTAATCGGCAATATTCAAAATAACTATTTACAATATATACGTCTAATCGGCTATATACTAGGAATATACTTTATCTATTTATAGTACTTATATAGAACAAACATAGTATACATACAAGAAAAATATTAGAAAGATGTTGAAATATTAAACCATGATGCTATAATTTTTTTGGAACAGACATATTACCTTACAAATGGAAGCCATTTATGTTCTTACTCCCCAAAGATACGATGGCTTCTTTTTTATGCTCTTCTTTTAAATTTACCACTTAACATATATAAGAGTGTATGTTATAATCGATTTCGCTCTATAGTATTACATAGCTTAATACATTATTGAGTACTGGGAGAATTGATTATGACACTTTTTAACGTGAACAAAGAAACCGGTGTAGCCAAAGTCTACGAAGACGGAAAACATACCGGAAATATTATTCCTATGAAACTGGAAGATCTTCTTAAGGATAACGAGACTGAACATAAATCTGAAAAGAAACCAAAACAGAAAGCAAAATGACGAGGACTAATCCTCGCCATTTTTTTCCACAGTTTAATCTTCTAACTGCTCTTTTATCATTCTTCTAATACTACTTAGAGAATCAAGCATCTTAAGGGCTTCACTAAGCGGTACAATATCACGAAGGACTAATACCTTTATACACATATCTATATCGCTAAGAAGCGTTATTACTTCCTTGTCTTGAATATATACAGGTTTATCAATCCTGTCCTCGCTAATAAGATGCCTTATAGTCTGTGAACGATTAAGTGATAACTTATTACAAATATCATCAAGCTTCCTTAATTCTTCATCTGATAATGATATATGAATCCTACTACTCATCTGAATCATCTCCCTTCTCGGAATCTGATTCTTCACTGTCTCTAAGAACAATCCTCTTAAGTCTATTTAACTCTTCTACCGGCATAAGTTGAAACTTAGTAGGCTTTCCATTGTAATCCGCCATTACATACCAATCGCCATTTATGAGTTCTCGGGCAAATTCAAGCTTATTCTTAGCTTGACTCGGACTCATCATTTGTCTAATCATATCCCTCATACCAATCAAATCGTTTTTATCCGCTATTTTCTCAAGTACTCCTATAAGAAAATCCGCGTTCATACAGTAATCAGCTGCATAGGTCAAAAGATTTCCTATCTCTGTATTTGCATAACGACCATTTTGAGCATATAAAGCCATCTTCTCTTTATTCGTTAACTTGTCATTTATCGCAATAGAAAGTGCTACATACTTCTTTCGGATTTCTAATATCTTATCAATGTCTCCTTCATCTACACCTGCCTGAAGAAGTCTATCCATTTCATCTACACAAAATACAATCTCTTTTAGGAAATCCTTTGTACAAATATGCTTGAATGTTTTGCGTCTGTCATTATCTATTGAAAGCTCTCTCAGATCATCCTCATTCTCATCAGTCCTTATTTCCTTGAAGAACGATTCCCTATTCCAAGCATTTTGCTCTTCTATAAAGTCTCTATCTTCCCCTCTATATGTATAAGGACGTGTCATAAACAAATCATCCGGTGCAATAGTTTCATCAGCAACACATACCGACTCTTGCACAATAACATGCTCATTTTCTAATGCATCGATGTAGTCTGCTTTGAGCTCTTCATAATCCTTCTTAAGATTGTCATGTTCACACTGAAGTTTTGTTAGTTGTTCTAAATAATCATCACACTCTTTATTAAGAACCTTGACAAGTTCTTCAAGGTTTTCTGGCTCACCATCTTCGTCAGTAGCTTCTTGCTCAACCTCTATCTCCTGTTTGGTTAATTGTGTAAAACCATACGAATGATATAGGTCTCTTAGGAAAGCATCAAATAGCTTTGTATCTAAATAATACTTATCATCCCTAATATAAATCATTTCACTCTCAACACTCTTTTTTGCAATCGTTCTTGCTGTGTTGTCAGACAAACCATATAAGTCTTTCAATTTCTTCTTAAACTCTAATTGTGTTATTGGACCTTCAATAAGTATGCGATAACACTCCTCGTGTTCATAATAATGTTTAATAGTTTGTTGTTCCATATGTTTCCTCCTTGTAATCAAAAATCTAACTATTTAACCTTCACATATGGAATGTCACAACTATGCTTAATCCCTTTAAAGAAGCCAAAAAAGAATTTGATACTTTTACAATTTACTCCCTAAAAACTATAAGACAAACAAAACGCAACGGATTGCGTCTCTGAATCTATTGATTTTACTGACTTTGTAGGCAATACGCAAATGATTGCGTTCATAATTTACAATTCGCAAATGATTGCGTTTTTCTCAAAATATCATAAAAACAAAACGCAACAGATTGCGTTGCCCGAAACCTATGATTTTATTGGCTTTACAGACAAATCACAACACATTGCGTTTTTCTTCTATTTGGCTTTATCTTAATACTTTTTCTCTAACAGGATACGCAAATATGTGTATGAATATTTGCATTAATCATAGTCCTATGTCCTATGAGAAAGGGGAAGACCCTTAGACCCTTTTTTGAACATAAAAATAGATGGCCTAGTTCTATTAGACCATCCTTACTGATAATTATATTATTTGTGTACCATTCCGTCACCCCCATCCCCTCTGCCCGACTCCCATAGGGGCGCTCTGGGGGATTGGCTTGGAGTGAATATTATTCTATATATATATATACTATTACCAATCGTCATCATCATCGTCATAATCATAACAAAAATCATCGCTATCATCATAACTATTGTCAACAATGTGCATCTCACCAGATGACATATCCATTGCCATTCCACCACCCATGTTTTGCATTAGATCACCATTTGAGTCCATCATCATGTTTCCGCCCAAATCTATACAATAATCTCCATCGGTATAATCGAATCTATTCATACTGACCTCCTTTACTAACAATCAAATCATAATACTTGTTTAGCTCTTCTACCAATTCTTTTTGTAATGGATCTGCTGGCTTCTTCGTCACCTTTATAATATTCGAAATCAAACCACTTGAGCCTGGACATAATAATCCAACCAGGTCATCCTGCTCTGAATAATCAAAATATCTCCAAGCATCTTTTTGAAGCTTTTGGATAAACTCATCATCTAATGAATATTTATAATAATCCTTAAGTCTTTGATACTCTTTTTCTGTTAAATCTTCAAGTTGTTCATAGACATTCTTATTATGCTTAATAGATTTTCGAAGAAGCAGCTCCACTTCTTTTCTTTGGTTTAAAATCATTAAATCCATTACTTTACCAATATACGGAAACATAAAAATATTAGTATGTCCCTGTACATTTTCTACACTTATCTCATCAGAATAATAATCAATTATTTCAGAATCAGCTAACGCAATGGCTTCTATTAGTCTTTCATTATAGTATTTTGAATTATCAAATCTCGATGGAAAATTATTTACTAAATGCAAGGAAGGATTTTCTCTGGCTTTTAATTCATCCAACATTTTCATGTCTTTATTCTCTATCGCCAAAGCAATAACATTGGTTCTTATCTCATCCTCATATTTAATCTGCATAGGTACACGAGAATCAATATCACCAATATCTCTACGCTTTATACTTGTTCCACCACCATATCCAAAGTTCTCCCAACCGCTGTTATCAACTAGCCAGATGAACTTCTTATCCATTAAATATTTTAAGAAAGAATAGTTCTTGAACTCAAATGCATAATCTAATACAGTCTTTCCATACTCATCACAATTCAAAAAAAGCTTATCTTCTCGCTCCATATATTCAGACCACACCTTCTTATCTTTCGAAAATGCAATATCATAATTAGTAACATGAGTTGTAACTGGTACAAATACTTTCCCACAACTTAAAAGTTCTTCACACGAAATACCGAACAACTCTGTAATGATAGGTAAGTCATAAAGTTGGAGCCCTTTTTTACCTTTTACAATCTGCGTAAATCTATTATTCATTTTTCGTAATTCATCATCACTTACGAGTATTCCTTCATTTTCTAAATATGCTGCGCAAAACTGTCTCCTTGAAGGATATTTCTTATCTATCAGGTTATCCAAATACTTCCCGATTTTCTTGTTGTCTTCCACTTGAAACATATATCATTCCTCCTATATACACAATTGTATATATGCATTCATAAAATGTATATCCTATATCTGTGTACACTATTTGCATATATAATATCACATCACAATTTATGTATGCAAATAGTGTACATTGATATATATGAATAAATAATAATTCTTTTCACAAATAAAAAATGGCAACTTAAATAAGTTACCATTAAATCTTTAATAAAATGAGTTCAATGTATACTAGACTTCGATAAGCGTAGTCTTTTCTAAGCTACGTTACTTCATCAAATCATATTTTATTCCAAATACTCCTCATACGGTTCCAGTGCCCTTGCCGAATACTCCAACGACCTATTAATTGAATCGGCTTTCTTAAGTAGTTCTAAACTTTCGTCTTTTAGTTTTGAAAATTCATTACTATCAATATATATAATATTCTTTGAAATGCCTATTGGCATTCCTATCTTAACTTGATTATCAGAGAACGTTGCAACAAGATATTGCTCATTGACAGAGACCACATTTCCTTCACCCTTCACCTTATGACTAATTTTCCCATTTTTAGAAATCAAATCAACAAATCCTGCCAGCGCTTTGTCTAGTGCTTTTTTCTTTTCCAATGCCTTTTCATACTCTTCTTTTAAATAATCTGCTTTAGATTTGTTCGTTAAAAACTCTTTCTTTTCCTTTACATTTAGTTTTGAATATGAGATTCCATTGTACAAATCATGCCTTGTAGAACAATATATAATATCAAAGGCCAAAATATGCTTTTCTTTATCAGGATGGAGCTTGCCACCAGACACATCTATCCTTCCGTCAAATCTAGCTTCATTAACATCTAATAATGGTTGACATTGTTTTATTTCTTCTACAAGCTCATCACACATACGATAATACTTATCAAGCTTTATATTATTTCCTGTTCCCCAGTCATCATAAAACTCAACGCAGTCTGCAAATTGTTTTGATTGTGTAGCTTTATACATATAATGATGATCCGGATCGTACAAAAACAAATATGCTGATACAGAATGAGAGTTTTGTTTATAAAGATAGCTTCCCGGAAAATACTTTTCTAGTAGTTCGGTACTTTTATCAAAAAAGTCTGCAATCTTCTCCATCTGTATTTTGATATCACCACCGTCATCTGCATAAAGATTACGAAACATATCTTTAACAACACTAGGCTCATCTTTTGCATATTCAACCAATCCTGTAAAAGGCAATGTGTATCCATCAATTATATTTTCACTACATTTCTTTACTTTCCAAAGTTCATCAGCAAATACTTCATCAGATGAATCCAATGCTTTGTCCATCAGTAATGGGTATTCCTCGCATACTTGCCATTTATAATATTCACTGTACTTGTTATTAATCTCCGAAAAATTATCAATATAATGTTGGAATATTTGATTAAGATTATTCTTATTCATTGAGTTCTCCTCAGCTTACTATATCAATTCATCTAACGCACTATTTTAATACCTTTTTCTCTTGATATTTCTAACACTTTAACGTCTCTTAATAGGTGTCCATGTACCCGAACATAGTACTCTGCAAGACTCTCTTTCTTGCTTGGATGTCTTGATTCACTCATACATAACAGTTTTGTTATACCCTCGGGCAAGAAACTAAAGTAAAAAGCAGCTTCATCCAACCCCATAAGTTTTGCGCTAGGGACATTGCCCGCATCAGTCCATTTATAATTCTTGCATTCAACAACAATTGACCTGTCATTATTCACCAAATCAAATTTATGTGACACTTTTGGATTTCCAATCATAATAGATTGCTCAAGTTCAAAATGTTGATGATATTCTTCCTCAAGCTTTTCTCTAGCTAACAATTGAAAAATCCTTCCTCGTTCAGTATTATCTGCATTGGACATATTATTATCTCCTTTAATTCAAGTTCTTTATCGATTTAATCCCTTGTTAGCTCTACTTATTTCCCTCTATTGTTTTTAACGCATATATAACATCCATTAAATCAGACAGCGTCCTTGCGTAAAAACTATATGGTCTTGGCGGATCTCCGTCTCCATTATCAAAATGTTTTAACGACGTATATCGTTCAATAACGTGCATTGCATTTTCTTTACAATTAATACGAACAGCATCTTCATTAGCCTTCCAATTAAACGATGTTAAATCAGGAATCCTAATCACATTATTTGCGCCTTCTAATCCTGAAGAGCCTTTTTCCTTCAATCCTGAGGCAATAATAAAAATTCGCAGTCCTTCACCATTATCAATATCATACCTACTAAATGCTTCCATATATCCCCCTGTAAATGATTCTATCCAAATATTTCATCAAGTTTTTTCTCAAAGGCAAAGCCTATTAATTTAAAAACCACATATATTGCACCTATTATTATTAAAAATGTAATCATCGTAATTATCATTTATATAATATCAACTACCTCACAATCGGCAACACTAATTAAATCTTCAGGAGATAGTTCTATCTGAAATCCCACCTTACCTGCTCTTACGAAAAAACGTTCAAATATTGTTGCTGTATCATGTATAATTGTTGGAAAATGTTTTTTTATTCCTATTGGCGAACATCCTCCATGATCATATCCAGTTAACGGCAACAATACTTTTTTAGGTTTTCTTATGGTGTAATCATTTTATTCTCCTTTAGTTTCCCGTTATCATCTACTTATTTTCTTTTCTGTATAAAATAAAGCATCTCTTCTGGATTCATTCCTTTAATTTCATTCATTCCATCTTCTGTGTCCGATACTAGAATACTTCCTTCGTCATCATCATAGTCATCTTCCTCATCGACCTCTTTTGCAAGTTCCATTTCCAACATTGTCCACTCAAATTCTGCTTCATCTTCATCAAGGATATCCAGTGTATTGTCTTCTACTTCAGATTCGTCTATAAAATAGTCATCCCCATACAAATCAGGATAATATGAAGCTCTAAGTCGTAGTGTTGCCTCTCGGTCTACCTTTGTCACTGGAATGATTTCATTACTATCAGGGTCAGAAGTAAATGTCTCATAGGTCTCAACATGTCCACTTTCATAAATTAGATACATCTTGCTCTCACGATATTTGATATATGGTCGAGAAATAGTCCAAAGATAATCTCCGTACAATTTTGCAATATTTTCAGTGGAAAACAATGCAAAATCCGCCTCTAAAATACGGCTCATTATATCCCTATCTACATTCTCACCAAACCAATCTGAAATTATCACCTCACTTCTCTTCCATTTATCTACTGTAGCACCTACAAAAGCAATATCCCTGTCAAAACAGGCAACAAACAAAACGTATCTCCCATAAATCTTTCTAAATAACTTATAGATTTCGTAGACTTTTTCATTCCTAAGTCGAGAATTGCCAGTAAGCATAACCGAAATCATTTTTAATTTATGAAATCTTCCCTCCATTCTGAACACAGCAATTTCCTGACATTCAGATAGTATCTTTCTGTCACAGGCTTCATAATACCTTAGTCTTTCTGATCTTTCATACAGAAACTCTCTCCATTCACATGTATATTCAAGCTGAACAGGATAGTTCAACATCTGTAATAGGTTTTCGATAGAATCTGCCCAGTTGTTGACATCAAATGCGTAAAATTCATCTATAAAATCATCAACAACCATTTGACAGTTCCTCCTTTCTCCAATCTCACTATGCCCGATTTAAGAGCCTCTTTATTTTATCTTCATACGATACACCATCTATGCTATCCTTAAAATTTCTTGTAGCTTCAAATGCCACCCTTATGTAATCATCTTTTGATGTACACCCTGTAGTGAAGAGATTATACATATATTCAATTCCTCCACGTACATAATCATTAAATGTTTCTATACATTTCTGTAGTTCCTCTTCCTTTTCAGGATTAGCGTCATATCTAAAAGCACGATCTAGCCTTTCCTCTGTTGTAATGTTTTCGTCTCTAAGCAAAGTAATTAGGCGATACAAGAAAATACACTCTGTTCGGTGCGTAGAGAATGCGTCAGCATATATCCTTGCTCTGTCACTTGACTCATTATCTCTTCCTTCCTTTTTCGAATACAAGTAACCTAAAACAGCAGCATTCATATACACATCAATATAATCGTTATAAAGTTTTGCATCTTTTACTAAGAACTTGAGATGAGTAGCATGTTTTCCAGTTATGTTTAAATCATCCTCAAATAGCCTTACGGCTTTATCCTTTTTTGACATAACAGTTCCTCCTAACTAATTGATGAATATGTATCACTATGCTTTTCTAGTGTATACTTTTTGTTTACTTTATCCAAAATAACTGTTTCAGCATACCGCCAGTCCTTTTTCATCACAAACATAATGACCTGCTCTGCAACCTTTGGTAATTCTCGGGAAATATTCTTAATATGCTCTTCATCTGCATTAGAAAACGGTGCATCTAAAATCAGCGGATATGGTTCATTCTCAATCTTATCTTCACCAACTTTTAGTGTCTTATCCTTTGCTAGATCCACTAAACCGGCAATGAACGCAAAATTTTTAACTCTAAGCAATCCTTCAGATTCACCAGATATAACCTTTTTATTTGTCTCTGGTATAATAGAATACAATACCGTTTGGTATTTCTCATTTATCTCAAGCATTCTTTCACCATGATACATCCTCTGAAATATCTCATTTACATGTTCTTGTAGCTCAGCTCTAATCTTGCTTTCTTCATCATTATAGTAGCCTTGAATCCACTCCTGAATCTTGACAGCATATGCTAAGTACCTTCTAATCTCTTTTCCTTTATCAGACTTTGCTATAAGAGTATCATATATCTTCTTAAACCTCTCTTTCCTACTCTCGGCTTCCGCGATCTTTGCAATGGCCATTTCTTTTACCTTAGTCTTATCCTTAAGCCTTGTCTTTACGTCATTAAGTTCAATCTGATACTTCTTTGCATCATCCTTTCCTTCTATCTGTTTCTCTATATCAGCTATTTCTTCCTCCCATTCTTGAATGCGGTTCTTAAACCTTAGAATATCTGCAATTCTAGACTGTATTGTCTGAAAATATCTATCATCTGTATTTATCTTGTTATATTGCTGAATATCTTTCTTAAAATTTTTAATGGTGGTGCCGATAGATTCTGGCGGAACAAACTTTAGTTGCTCCATCAAATGTATGTATGCATCATTACCATCAGTAATTTTTGCTCCACACAAGCATATTCCATTTTTAATAAGTTCTTTAATAGTATTAGCTGTGACATCAGAAATGCCTTTATCATCAACTTTTGCCTGTTCAAGAAACTCCATAGCCTGACGATATAATGGCTGTGCGAAAAACCATACAGCATCATCTCCAAATATCATCGGAAATTCCGAATAGATTTTTTCAAGTGCCTCCTGTTCACTCTTTATATCACGTACCAACTGATCCTTTCGTTTCTGTAACTCCGTAGTCGTCTGCAAATCCCTTATCTTTCCTTCAAGAACTTCCCTGCGTCTTTCGTAATTGTCAATCTCACTTTCTGCGTCATCCTTGATTTTCTGTTGATACTCACGAGCCTCTTCAGCAGCTTGAATCTCATCAAGTGCCTCCGTAGCTTTTGAATCATCATTTCTCTTTAGATCCTCATAGAAAGATCCTATAACAGTGGTCTTGGATTCTTCTTTTCCAAGATGTTTTATGGCATTGTCTAGTACGGTAAGACCCAAAAGACCCTTTACAGAAGCGGACAAATCCTTCCTTTCAGCCACATTCTGTACGCGCTCAGTATCAAAGAAGAAATACCCTGAAAGATCCTCCGGAAGGATAAGGTTTATTACACTCTTCATATCCTTATCTTTTTCAATATACCCTGTCTTGCCTGTAGATAAATCCTTAAACGTAACCTTCAATTGCGAATCACGGTGTGTGACAGTTCCGTTTACCTTCAGGTAGTCCTGCTTTCTAGTTATTGTATAATCTCGTCCCTCGTGCTCAAGGATTATTTCCACTAGAACCTCTAACGGGCTATCTCCATTATACATAGCTGATGATAATTCTAGATTAAGCAAGAAATCCGGATTATCATTAAAGATAGCTTTGTCATAAAAACACCAATTGAACATCTGAAGAAGAGTTGTTTTACCAAAAGTATTATCGCCCAGAATAATTGTTACGTTTTTCTGGGGGTCACATGAAAATGTAATCTGGTTCTCTCCCTTAAACTGTCTGAAATTTTTATACCTAAGAGACTTTATTAACATCTATTGATTCCCTCCCTATACTAATTTACCATCAACGCCATCTTTGATTGTCTGCTTAATCTTTTCAACCATGTCGTTGTAGCCATAATTCTTTGTTTTTGAATTTTCATCTTCTAGGCGTAAAATCTCGAACTTGATCTTATCAAGCTTCTTTTCATTGGTCTCCTGTTCATTGTTAATATCCATCGGTTTCGTCCTCCTCTACAAGATTGATTCCGTAGTTTTCTATCAAATTATAAATATATTCATCTGCTACACTCGTATTCTCTGCAAGGTTTGCAAAATCCCGCATCCTTACGATCTCCCTTTTAACCAATGACTGAGATAGCCTTATTGTCTCTTCATCATATGCATCTATGCTATCCATAGGTAATGGCGATACTACAAAGTCATATATGTCTGAATGAGTTTTCCCTTTGTATTTTCTAAGTACTCTGCCCCGCCTTTGTATGTACTCCTTGGGATTCGTGCTACTAGCAAGTATGAATGCCTTATCTATACTTGGAATATTTACACCTTCATCCAAGCATCGAATCGCTATCAAAACCTGAAGTGATTCTCCTTCATCAAACTCTGTTTTTAATTTTTCTCTTAACTCTGCATTCTCTTCCGAGGTAAACTTCGCTACTTTCATTTGAAGCTCATTTCCTAAGAGTTTTGTGACAATATCGACCTGTTTCTTTTCCTCTTCTGGTGGCTTATCTTCGTCATAATCGATATCTAGCATCGTTGTAGCCCCACAGTACACAAGAATATGATTATCCTTAGTGTGCTTTTTCATTTCACTAATAAGCTGTTCCACCTTTTCCCTTGCGGCTGCCACCAATCGAGCTCTTTTGATAAGAAGCATTTTCGCATAATCATTTGGCTCATTATCCTTACAGGACATCATCACTTTTGCAATTTGCTTTGAAAGATCCAGATATGATTCCAATTCATCATCTTTAAAACTGATTAGTATCGGATGATAGTAATATCGCACAAGCATATCATTATCTATCGCTTCCTTAAGCGTATATTCAATACATTTCTCTCCGAAATAATCAAACAGTTTTTTTGTTCCTGCATCATCACCGTGTCTTTCAAGAGTCGCAGACAATGCCAATCGGTATGGTATTATTTCATCAAGATACTTGCTAGTCTTCTCAGCACCAAAGTTGTGCGCCTCATCAACCACAAGTACAGCCTGAGATTTAACATAAGCAATGGTCTCTTGAACAAAATCTGAAATATATGTATCATTCGTAAATATCGCACACATATACTTCGAAACCCCTAGCTCCAATGATAGACACGCATCTTTTAATCGTGATTTCCACTTCTTCTGGCCAGATGCAGAGTGGCATATCACAGTCTTCATTCCAAAAGCATTGATGTCCTCCACCCACTGTGTAACAAGGTGCTGATATGGACATACTATAAAAATAGCCAAAGGAGCCTTCCGTTCAGAGAACAATCTAGCAATCGCCGCCAAACCTGTGTATGTCTTTCCGGTTCCTGTAGCCATATCAAAAATACCAACATAGTTATTGGATACCCAATTATTAATAGCCTCCTTTTGGTATTCTCGAATTTTCACCCACTTAGGTACAGCAGGCTCATCCGTTGCAATTTCTTCTTTTTCTATATATTCACCAGAATCTTTTTTCCTATCTATGACCTGTTTTTCTACTTCGGCATCCTCATGATCTATAGTGTTACTCTTCCTATACTCAAAAAGTCTCTCCTTAACTGCCTTAGGAAAATCCATAACTGTCATATGCGGTTCATAGTTCTCCCAAATTGCCTTGAAGGATAGTTGTTTGTTCATAACCCTTCTGGCGTCTGATCCCCCTTCCCACGATTTAAACACATCTATAGACTCACAGTTATGCATAAATGCAGTGACGCTTTCATTCATCGAGCCTGAAAAAGCAATAATGTTTCCTTCTTCATCATACATTAGCCCAACCTTTTCATGGTACATGCCTATTTGATTTCGGTCTTCCAAAATCGCTATTTTTATTTCAAGAATTCCGGCAGCAATTAGGTTTATTAAATAATTCAACCGCCTTTCTTCAAAACTTCCCTGTGGAACGGTAATAGCTTCAATTAACCTTTCTTTAATCACCTCATCTCTGAGTTTTATTCCCGTCTCTATTGCTACAACATCATCCTCTGACAATTTAGGAGATGCAACTAACTCTAACTTCCCACCATTTTTTACAAGACCCGATATTCCATCCGATATTTCTATCAAAGAAGTCGACGAAAAAAAACCCACAGCTCTTTGATATTTTTTCGCACAACAAAGCAAAGGAACATAAAAATCTTCTACTATATTATCTTGTAAAGATCTGTATTCTTCTTTTATTTCAATATCAGTAAAATTCAAACCTACCACTCCTTAGAAAGCTTTTAAGGCATCTATCAACACTTCCACATCTCTTTTTTTATTAAAAAGCCCTATTCCTATCCTTATAGTTCCAAGTGAACTGATATCACTCAAATACTCATGTATATATGGCGCACAATGATATCCAGTCCTTACAGCAATATCAAAATCCTCGTCCAAAATCATTCCGACATCCTCTGAACTCATATCATCAACAGTAAAAGATACTATCCCTATATGATTATCCAAGTTTTTAGGTAAATATAGCTTTACATTCTCTAACTCTATTAGCTTTTCAATCAAATATTTTGTTAGTTCTTTTTCATGTTCAAAACACTTTTCAATATTGATTTCTTTAATTGCGGCATTTAATCCAGCAACGGCAACAATATTACAGCTCGCAGCCTCATATTTAGCTTCTGAACCACTTGGCATATTAAGATTTAAAGAATCACTTCCAGTTCCTCCAGTTAAAAACTCTTTAATCTGAACACCAGATACATTTACAAACCCTCCTATACCAAAAGGTCCATACAAACATTTATGCCCTGCAAATGCTACAATATCAACACTTAGCTTTTGTACATCTACATCTATCAAGCCAAGCGACTGTGCGGAATCAAGTATAGTAAGTGCGTTATATTTTTTTGATTCCTCAAAAATCTCTTTTACCGGAAGAATATAACCAGTAACATTACTTACATGAGTGCAAAAAACAGCAAAAGGTTTTTCTTTAGAGAATTCATATTTTATCTTTTCTATATCAATCTCTAACGACTTTTTATCAATTGGAAGTTGAATTATCTTTAAATTATACTTTTTAGAAACACTATAAATCGTTCTAGCAACAGCATTATGTTCATACGGAGAAACATATACCGCAGCCCCTTCCTGCCAATCCAGACCATTAATAACTTGATTTAATGCAACAGTAATCGAAGGAGAAAACACCACTGGCGAGGTTAAATCTGTATGAACGAGATTTCTAATTGCATTCTTTGTCTCAGAAATCAAAGAGCTCACATCTCTTGCAATACTATAAGAACCTCTTCCAGCATTCACACCCATTCTTCTATTTACTTCATCCATAGCAACATATACACTTTCGGGCTTCGGAAATGTTGTTGCTGCATTATCTAAATAAACCATATATAATTACCCAATTATCTTTTCAATCATTTCAAGCAAAATCGCAACTCTATCATTTACACTCAAGTCATCATATTCATCTAAGGTATCTTCTATTATATTTCTAAGAATTGAACCAGTTCCTTCATCTACCTTTTCATAATAACGCTCTATCGTTTCTCCCTTGCTTCCCACAAACGACAATAATAATTTCCCTTCCTCGCTCTCATCTTGAATTTGCTCGATATTTGATTTTATATCTGTTATTTCCTCAATAAAGTCATCGTACGCACTATCTAGCCAATTATCAACATATACGTTTGTAACTGCTTTTACTACACGTTGTGCAACTTCTTCATCACTATATGCATCCATTCTTTCAATACAAGACATAAAATTAGTTATACTACCACTATGCAAACCTTGTTTTGATAAAGAACTTTGCTTTTCATACCATTCCTTTAATAAATGGTATAGATCAGTTTTCTTGCGTCCTCCCCAAACTGAATAAATACCATCTATGACTTTTTTTACAATCTTATCAAGATAAGACTGATATAAATCATGACACCGTTCAATAACATCATATGTATCAGATAGCTCTGCTTTTTTATACTCATTAGGCATTGAAACAAACAAAATCTCATATGGATTAGGATCTACTTTTTGCATCATTTGTTTAAGTACCATCATATTATTTTTCGAAGTTTCATCTAACAGTAATCCATCTATACCTGCCAAATTTCTCGATATTTGAGGCAGTGATCTAAACCATCGTTGCATACATATAACAATATTTTTAATCCTATTCTCAGTTAGTGCTCTATTACTTTCAACTTCAAACAAATCATTAAGCTTTTTAATATATTCCTCTTTTTTTATATCAGCCTCAGAAACAAACAAACTATATTCTTCAGAATTAACACACATATTTACAATGATTTCTGGCGTTAACTGAACTTCTGTATCCGAAAAATATACTATTATATCTTCATTTCTTGCAGATAATACTTTTGCTAAATATACCGGGATTACACCTAATCTCATTCCGTACGGTGGCTCAATAAGCTTGTTAATAATTACCGACAGCTTAACTTTTTTATCACTACACTGAGTAACAAATTCATCTATTAGTATTTGTATCTTTTTTATATTCTTGTCTATATCAAATTTAGCAACATCTGATATTTCAAATAAAGCTCTATATATTGTCGCTTCTTGATTTGTTCCGCTATAGAAATCCTCTCTATCATTTCCACTCAATATCGCTTCAATAATATTTAGTCGCGCTTTCTTTGTCTGTGAAGAGGAGACAACTGTCCTATTGATAATCTCATTATTTATAATAGGTGTTTTATTATATACTTCATCACAACAAATATTTACAACATCTTCTGCACTTTCTTTACTAACCGACTTAACCTTATTATTTTGAAAATATAGAATGTTGATACTATCAGTTGAATATACATCCTCAATCTCATCTTCAACTTTTTTTACAATATCCTCTTCTAATAAAGGAATCTCTTTCTTCAACACAGCATTAGATTGAATAAATTCATTATTATTCTTTATTTCTTGAAGTATCTCATAATCCTTAATAGCCCTTAGTTGTTTAATTGTTTTTTTAGGTACTACTACAACTAACCTATTACAATCCAGATCCTTATAATGTTCTTTTATTTCTTTAACTGTAAATTTACTAGTTCCATATAGTGTAATGACTTTACCATCTCCACTAGCATTATCATCAAAGAATACATTTGCGTCAGATATAGATAAAAATACCTCTACATTCATATATTCATGTATGAAATACCTAGTCATCATCTTTTTGGTATTATATTTTCTTGGAACTACATAATACTTTCCAGTTATTTTCTGTATCGCTGTAGAATAATTGCAATTATCTCCTTTAATCTCTCTTTGTTTTTTTAATTCTGTTCTAAGTTCTGTACCTGCCTTTGTTTTAAAAACATATGAACCCAAAGAGCTTTTTAAATAAATCAACTTCTTTTCTGAAAGACTATTAGTTGTTTTATCTTTATCAATTAAATTAGCGCCCAATGATAAATAATTAGCTGTAGCAGGTATTTCATCACCCTTATTTACAATTTGAAACAACGCAAGAGTTTTTATTAGCTTCTTTTCTTCCTCATCATCGCACTTAGAAAGTGCATACTCCGCATTTAACCAGATGTTATGAACTAGTTCATTCGACACTTCCTTCTTAAACAAACTAGAAAAATAATCATAAACAAGATCAGCACCTACTATCCATCCGTCAGATGCATCATGTTCACTAATATACCTTGCCAAACTATATGGTTCGTCATTTGAAATAAATGTAAATAAAGTACGCTCGTTTTGTGCCACTTTTTCGCTTACATTCATAAGCAAATATGCAGCAATTGGATTCAACGGATAGCATCCTTTCAATATAACACTATCAAAATCCTCTACAGAAAAATTTGTCTTAAATACGGGCAAACCATAATAGTTATGTCCTTTCTCGTTAAAGTATTTATCTATGTTTGGAATATCTTTTATTAACTCTTCATTTTTTATGACTGCGCTTCTAATCAATTCATAGTTATTCTTTGATGATGTGACAAAGAATTTCTCTACAATTCGACCTTCAATTCCAGTAAAAGCGTTTATAATATCTGATGATAAATATTTACCATATTCCTTAATACTTTTATGAGCGACCATAGTCATATATATCTGAGCATTTGAAGAGTCCTCAGCAAGTTCACACATATCCTGAATCAACTTCATAGTATTCCCTACTCGAGAACCTTCTAGACCTTCTATAAACTTACTAAACTCATCAAATACAATATAAATGCCATCATAATCATAAAATTCAACTAGTTTCTCACTTACACTTTTGTATAAAGGAAGTACTTCTGACTCAGCTAACGGATTAAACGTACTTCCTGCTGTTATAGATGGATAGACCTCTTTAAATATTTCTAACGCTTTTGTTTCGAATTGCTTTAATCCTGCACGAATTGATTTAACATCATATTCATATTCAGAAACAGCTTTTTTAAACAAAACGAAGGTGTCAGGATATTCTTTTTCCCATTCTTTGATTCTTCTTAATGCTTCCGAATAATACGTATCTGGCACAAGAGAATCTAATCCATCTCGCTTTAAAGCATCATCTAATGCAGACAAAAAAGCTTGATTAAGTTCACCTTTTGTATCATTTATAATAACTGGAAGGTATCTTTTTGATTCCCATACTTTCTCTATATCATTTACAGTTTTAGCACCAATCTCTTCTACATTCGATATAGATTTCTTTAATTGCTTAAGTACTTTTTCGTTTTCTTTATTTCTTTCTAACGAAAGAATTGCCATAAGAACAAGCAATAGATGAGACTTACCCTTACCATATGGGCCAACAAAAAGTGTGGCATGTTCCTTCTCATCAATAACTGCTTCTAAATACTCGTCCATAAAATGGACAGACGACTTTGTTGGTATATAATTAAGTACTTTTTCTTTATTGTTTAAACTCAAATAAAGGTTTATCGCTGTTTTAAAACTACTATTAAAACTAATAACCTCGTTCAAATTACTAATCTTCATAAATTCAGTCCTTATCTTCGGTTAATATAGTATTCTTCAATCACTTTTAGTGGGGATAAATCTGCAGCTTTATATATTACATCCAATCCAGCAGTTCTATTTATTCTGATATAATCAAGCGCTTCTATCTTATCTAAGTATTCGTTAGATGCAATTGATGATAACTGATATATTTTAGAAAGTCCCCTTTCACTTTCTATTACTTCTTCAATTGAAATATTCTCTTTATCCTTAAGCATTTCGGAGACTTCGTATAAAACAACCCATTCATTAATTTTCTTATCGCTTGGATGATTCTTGCTATATCGCCCCTCAAGATTTTTCACAAGCTCTAGCTGTGCAAAAGGTGATATATTTTTTTCCTCAGGATCATTATTACCCTTATTATTACAATACATATTAAGCAAAACATCTAAATCAGCCTTTACCGATCTATCAGAAAAAGGTTTCCCACATGCATATTTTTTTATTTCCCTTAATAGTATGCTTTCAATTTGTTCTTTATCTAAATCTTCAACATCCACCCTATTAAAAAACATATACCATGAAGTTGCTTCATCTATGTTTTTTGCAATATAAGAATGTAATATCCATAAAGTAAAATAGTCTTCAAAATACGGATCATTATCTAAAACCAACCTACCTGTTTCAGTTAAAAATGCTCCTTTTCCTGGTTTTTCTTCTATAAGACCAAATGCTTTCAACCAATATCTAAGGGATTTAACCATATTGTTACCAATTCCAAATATATCTGGTCCATTTTTCCCTTGAAATGCATTTTGATTTTTATCAACCATGATTATTCCCTTATTCAACCATCCCTCTCTTAAAGGAAATTTTTCATGTCCCTGTAGTTTTATTTTAACCTCTGAACTTTTTGCCATTTTATGCCCTCTTTATCATAAGTACTTTTCTCATATAACATCCAGCATTATAGTGATTTACACATTCTGTGCATCGCATACACTTATCATCGTCAATTACATAGGAAATATCACCTTTACCATTATCTTTCACGCTTATTGCGTCATGCTTACATACACTCTCACATGCTTTACAACCTAGACACATTTGATATTTTGTAATCTGACACTGAATTTTCCCTTCTGCTATAGATAAATTCTTCGATTTTCCAATATGTGCATCTTTAATAATAACTTTAAGCTTATTCTTACCCTTCCTTCCTTGAAGAACTAACACTACCTTTCCTGCTTTATTCAGTACATAAACCTCTCCCAATCTCTTATTACCGAGTTCTTTATTTATATATCCAAAAGGTTTAAAAAACTCATATAATTCGTCAGATACAGGTCGTTGTAACTCATAATTAAACGCATTTTCTTCAGTGGCACATGGTTCAAAAGAAACTACTGTTGATTGTGCAGCCTCAAGGCCATTTCCTCCTTGTCTTGCTTTCCAGCCGCCTTCGTCAATATAATCCTCTGCATCAGACTTACCAATCCTTTTTGCAAATTCCACCAACATCTCATGCCAATGATTATATTGCTCATACATATGTACTTTTGAAAGGAACTCAGACCAACCACCATTATTAGGGCAACACCAACATCCTACTCTAGTCCAACCCAAGCGATATGCATAGTTAAAATCAATACCAGTTGTTAAAATATATAACCATACATCAAAGTCAATCCAGTCTATAATAGGTGAAAATACAGTCTGCTTAGCAATCTTAGGACTTTGACTTTCCCGTTCATACTTACTTCTACTTGAAGATTCATTATGTCTAATCCCTTGAAAACTAAGTATATTGGTCTTATTTTTAAATGCGGAAGTAATTGTTTTTTGAATAGCGCCGGTCTTAAAAACTGTACAGCACCATCTCATAACTCTACTAGGTGGACCTACAACTTCACATAAATCTTCAAAATTCTTCTCTCTATTCTTTGCTACTAATACTTTTACTCCATTAGCTTCATTATTAGCTTCTCTTCGATTAAAACGCTTTTTATACTCTAAAGTGTACGGAAACTCAAGAGTAGTATCTCCAAAAATATGTAAAATATCATTAGAGCCAAGCGCTGTTCTAACTATATGAGATGTGACCGTAGAATCCTTTCCTCCACTAAAAGAAACCATCATGTCTTCTAATGCATAAGAATCCTTATACTTTTGTGTCTCCCTAGTCGCCTCTTCTGTTATTTCATTAAAACGATCTTTGTTCGCTTTAATAAACCTATCTTTATACTCATTGAAAAAATCATAAGAAATCTTATCAATACTTGATTCATATTTTTCTTTTATAGATTTTATCTCTTCAATTGGTTTACTATTAATATTCTTTATTGAAAGTTTTACTTTATTTCCATCAACAATGTATGCACTGCCTCCATACCATACAGATTTAGATTGAAATGCAAATGGATTATCTTTCAATATAATAGATACAAGTAAATTCTCCTCCGGAAACACAGGTCTAATATCAGTCGCTATATATCTGCCTTCATTTCCACAAACTGGACACACTTTTTCATATGTAGGTATATTACAATGGCCACACCAATAAATAGTGGATGACATTTCTGTTATATGACCACAATTAGGATTTACACATCTATCACTATTCATTATTACATTGCATTTAGGGCAAATACGTTCAATCAATTCCTTACCTCTTATTAAACCTTTAAACTAGTATATACTTAGTAGCTACCTACAAAACAAAACCTCAAAACAAACCCATATTATTATAACAAATATGGTTTAAATATTATATCCTTTCTGCTCTAATTAATCACTTATTCTAATTATTTTTTGTACAATTCAATATTTATTCCATTACATTTTGCTAGCTCTAATAATTCATCTTCAGAAGCCTCTTTTACTTTGTTTAATTCTATAAAAGCACCACCATATCCTCCTATAAATGCAGCGCCATGTAATTCTTCTCTAAGTGCTTTTCTTATCGCTCTCAAATCATAAATATCGGATATTTTAATAGGAATATCAATATCACAATAACTAGAATCATTCATCTCAATCATAAATTCAGATGCAGTTTTTTTCTCAATATCAGCATACACATATAAATACTTCTTGGCTCTTGTAAGAGCAACATAAAACAATTTTCTTTCGTCTTCTATGTCTCCTTCATACTTTTCTTTATTTTCTTCAAAAACTCCACCTAAGACTGTGTAATACTTCTTTCCTCCAATTTTATGGGCTGGGAAGAAACCCTTTTGTAAATCTGGAATAAATACAGCTTCAAATTCTAATCCTTTTGATTGATGTACAGTCATAATTTTTATCGCATCAACTGTAGACTTTTCTATCAATTCAGTTCTTTGATACTCATCTTTTACCATATGCTCAATAAAAATATTAACGTCAGATACTCTTACAGTCCACGAATCATTAGTATATACCTGGTCAAAGTCTTCTAGTATCTCACAAAAAGCCTCAGCGTATTTTTGATATTCCAAATCATCATCTAGTTTTAAACAACTACTAAATTTTTTAAATAGCGCCACAAATCTTTCATTTGTTTCACTACATCTCGTCAAATATCGTATAGCATCCTTTAATGATCTATTATCAACAAATTCTAACCAATCATTAATAACTACTTGCTTATTATCATCAAATGGATTCTCTAAATACTTAAATAAGTTACAAAACTTTTCATAGTAATCACTCTCAAAAAATTCATCGCTTTCCTCAGCACAATATGGAATACCAGCATCACTTAATTTCTTTGTTAGTTCAGAAAGATGCTTCCTTTTTCTGATAAGAATTGCCATATCTGAATAATTTACATAAGATGACAGAAACTGTATGTCTTGAATTAGCATATTATACTCTTCGTCTATTCCTTCAAAACATCCTCCTCTTATAAAACCATCCAAACTTTCATTACCAGCTCTCATGGTTTTTGATAATCGATGTACATTATGCGAAACAACTTTATCCGCCACATCTATTATCTCTATTGTACTTCTATAATTTGTGTCAAGATTTATTGTAACAACATCATTATATCTTTGCGCAAAATTTATCATATTATCAGCATTACTACCCCTAAACTGATATATAGTCTGATCATCATCTCCTACTACACAAATATTAGCACCTGAATATGATATGTACTTAATCAGTTTCTCTTGTACATCATCAACATCTTGATATTCATCTACAATAAGATACTTAATAGTATCAAAATAATCAGATATTCTTGAATCATGAGCATGAAGAAGAACCTCATGAATTAGCAAAGGAAATGTTATAAACTTTTTTTCATATAGTAAAGCTTTGTATTTTTCGAAAACCTTAGACACTGTTTCAGTCCACTCACTCTTCAAATCATATTCACTTACCATCTTATCAATACAATTTGAAAATAGTGCTACATCTCTTTTAAATAACCCTAAATCCTTTGCACCACACTTATTAAAATATTTCATTATAAACAGATGCTCTTTAACCGTATCTAGAATTCTAAAACCTGCAAACTCTGGCACATATTTATCTAATATATTTCTACAAAAAGAATGTATCGTTCCGACATACATACTACTGATGTCTAAGTTCTCATTTACCTCAGATACGTTTCGCTTAATACGTTCGACCATATTCTCTGCAGCTTTTTCCGTAAATGTAAATGCAACAATATTCTCAGGATTAACATCCTTTTTCTGCGATAGTATATTTACTATTCTTCGTGTTATAACTTCTGTCTTTCCAGAGCCCGCACACGCAACAATCTGTAAGTTTTTATCTATGCATTGGATTGCCGCCTTTTGATTATAGTTAAGCTCCATAATCACCTCATTTTCTCTACTAGTTTTACCGTAGCCTCAGCTTTTTCCATTCCTGATTCGCCCTCGGCAACTTCGTATTTCTCAAGTAAAGAACTACGAGTATATGTTGAAAAGTCCTCAGAAATATCTTCTCCATATTCAACAACATCAAATATTTCGTTATCAACATGATCCATAAGACTATATCTTGCAAGTCTACTAAAATACACTTTCTGTGTCTCAAAACCTGCTATTGCAACAATATCATCTTTTATAAAGTCCAAAAGTTTACAAAAAACATCTCTTATTACAGGCGCATTTATGAAATCCTCTTTTTTTACAAATTTAGGATTCTTAGGTTCATTAATAGGATAAATAAATGATTGAAACCTGTCTGTAATCTTACCATCGGTCACACGCAAAGCATTTACTTCAACCACTTCATCTGCCTTCAAGTAATATTCAGCAGTAAACCATAATGATATATACGTACCAGGAACGCCATTTTCATATCTTTTGAATGGCTTGAATTCGCTTTCCTTTATCTTGCTTTTAGGATTCTTTAGTCTTTCATGTTCAATTCCACATTTGTCTAGATATTCGTAAAAAATAATCTTGTTATCTCTATTTTGTGGAGCATAAGCTTTCTTGCTACCATTTTCTCTACCCTTATAATTCTCAATCAATTTACTTATTCTATCTTGAACATCATCGCCCTTAAAATCAGCCTTCGCTTTTTCTAGTATTTCAATTGCTTGTGTGTATCTTCTTAATTTCATATAGTAGTCAGACAAAATCAGTGCTGTATCTACAAATACACTATCAGTATCTATACTATCTGATAGTTTCTCTGTTAACTCCCACAATTGTTTAAACTCATAACACTGCAGCAAAAATGCTTTAGAAAGATTTATTTCCTCATTAGACAATGTGTCATTATCTATGATCTTTTTTGCATATTCCAATACGAAATCACTATTATATACAGATATCCCAAGTTTACTACTATTCATTTTATTCATGCACTGCAACTTAACAAATTCTCTTCGCTTTTCATCAACATAATCAGATAATTCTAATGATAAACCTCTAAACTTAAATGGTTCATCCAATTGCCTTATAACCTCTCCCCACACTTCATTATCTGGATTATGATAATCATATTGTGCTACTTTATAACACAATTCTTCCGTAACCTTCTCTTTACATTCATTGCAAACAACTCCATTATTAATCTCTTTTCCACATATCAAACACTTCATATTTAATCTCCCATAATACTATCTCTAATCTTAAACGTGTATAACATTCATTTTACTTAAACAACCAATTGATTATATTTCTAGTATATGTTACTGGAAATCCACAATAGTTACATACCCCATCAAATCCGCTCGCTCCACATCTTGGACACTCCATAATTCTACCTCCTCGCCTGTGAAAATGTTTGTTTATATTCATCTATACTTACGTTTTTACCAACAATACTATTATAGCAATAATTACCATTCCATACAATTATGTTGCTTATAGTATATCAAAATCACTATACTCTTTTTCAATATATTCTTTTACTCGATTATACGTGTAATCGTATTGTTCTCTTCCTTTGTTGCCAATGACATAACTATGGGGTTCAGGGTACTTACAACATATGTCCTCTGATATGACTCCTTCGTGTTCATAATCTTTAAGTAAATCAAATGTCTTTATTATTTCATCAAAAAATATAGGCTCGACATCAGTACCGTAGTAATCTAGCCAGTATGTCTCAAGGATAATAACTAGTCCATCATCAGCATCCTTTATGTTTCTCTTTGTTATACGAGAAGGCCATCTAACGTATTCCCAATCCTTATTCTCTTCTTCTTTTATCTCTTCATATGTTTGTTTGAAAGCCTCAATACTTTTATTGTATTCTTTAATAAATGTCTTCTTTAAGCTCTCTTTATCTTTCTGCTTTATATAAACCTTAACAAAGGTTGGCATGCTATAGCCCATAGTATTAAGTTTTTTAAGTAATCCTCTTACATCTTGTTCATTCATTGATAATCCCCCTTTTTACATAAGCATTATACTATGCTATCTTAATACCCTTTAACTTATCTGCCAAAGAATATGTTAGTGGCTCTGACTCCTTGAACAAATCAACTACTGGCGCAGCTTTTTTCTTAAATTCTTTTTCGTCTTTTGTAAGAATCAATAATTCCGCTGTATTATATGCATCACTTAATGCTGAATGCTGGTTACCTTTGAAATCATAATCTACTGATTTAATTGCATTTTTCAGGGAAAGCTGATTATTAAAGCCCAGCATTGCGCCATATACAACTTGGAAATCAACCCATTTATCTAACATCTCGTCTAAACGATTGTTATAATACACTTTAAGTAATGACTCGTTAATAATCTGCTCTTTGTCAGTCTTGCTCCATGAATTGATAATAGCATCTTCTTCACCAATCCACTCAAAGAACATATCCATTGCTTCTGTGTAGTCAGGGGCTCCTTGTAACATTTCATCAGAAATCCCTGTAAGTTCAGTAACCTTCTCACTTACATTAGAGTATTCTGGTTGTACGAATGTAGAAAATGTATCTTCAATCTCATTTGATGGACCAATCTTAACAGCACCTATTTGTATTATCTCATATTTTGATATTCTTTTCTCTTGCTTATGCTCTTTGTTAATGCTAGTAAATTCTAAATCCAATACAATAATATTCATATCCTTCGCCCTCCAATTGATTTGTCAACTACTAAACATATACTATCAAACTATGTGTCCTATTATTGGTACTAAAAATCGAACACTTTATCGAACACTTTGCGTACATTTGTTCTTGACTTATCGTTTTTTCGATTCTATAATGTTCTTGGAGGTATATTATGAGTGCTCATTTTGTAAGGCAACAGACATTAGATGTCATAGCACAATTTAATAGAGACGGAAGTATTATTCCTTTAAAGATACGACTATATGATGATGATGGGGAATTACAATCTTATGTAATTAAAGCTGTTAGAGAAAGATATGTAAACTCAGCTACTGCTCCTGCTGACTATCACATCATTATATTTGACTGTAAGATTAATTCTTTTGGTCATGATCGTATCATTAGCATTTCTTATAGTTATGCCGATCGTTTATGGAAAGTACTTGATAATCCTTTAAGACAATAGATACATATATCAATTTAATAACACTCTTGACATCGGAGCCTTGTAATTGTGCTTATAAAAGCGTAAAGGCGAACGTGGGGATCGCTTGGGTTTCGCATAGCACAATTACTTTTCCAATGTAAAGAGGTTATAGAAGTTAAATATTCAAAAGTAGACAAACAAGGCAAAAATTTGAAACCAAAAGGACTCTTTCGAGTTCCTTTCTTTTTCGTTATGCTAACATATTGTTTTTCCAGGAAGTTAATTCTTTCTCCTCCCCAGTAATATTCCCCCATCAATTCTTTCTACGTTCTTCGTACCCTCCTTATTAAAATATCCATTCACATATCTGCAAAGACTATAATACTTCGCGATTTTGCTATTGCAAGGGCAAGTCAAGTGCTTTCGCACCCTTGCAATATCATCCTCGCTTCGTATTGATTAGTCTATGCAGCATAGGCTGTGAATATATTTTTTTCTTATAAGGAGGGTACAAATATGAATAACCAATTAGTAGAAATCATTGATGTAAACATTACCTCTGATTATGTCGAGCTTACAGCTTCAGCTATAGAAGAGGCTCTAATGGCTGAGGATCTATTCGAAACCTATGAAATTCCTCAGATTAGATTCTCCTTCGACCGCCATAACAAGAGCGAAATGCTGTATTTATATAAGCTCGCTACTACAAAGTCTAATACCAAGTTATCTCTTGGAGAAAGAATTGAAAAACTTCTTGGAAAAACAATATCCATCTCACCTAACTTTATTGAAAAATAAAGTTTATCTATCTGGGAACTCGAAAGAGTTCCCTTTTCTTCTGCTACAAAAAACGACTTCATCTTCTCCATGAAGCCGTTACCACAAAATAATATACCACATTTGTATTGAAAAAGGACTCGCATTTGCGAGCCCTCTTAATGCTTAACGATGTGTTTTTTCTTCCCATTTATAACCACATTTTTTACATTTGTATTTATAAACTGTTGTGCTAGAATTGTAATATACATCTTTAGTTTCCTTCACGTCTGTTTTAACATCATTAGAACCGCACTCAGGACATTTCGTGGTTCCACCAAAGCATCCGCCGCCACCTGAAACAGCCTCAAGCTGCTCATCAGTAAGCTCAATTCCTTCTGCCTTAGCAAATG